>Ga0067045_1027801_pt1 | contig 59484 bp, 63 predicted proteins | sample TerdegcTABiofilm_FD_59184 | JGI IMG/M metagenome (GOLD analysis project Ga0067045, IMG submission 59184) | Combined Assembly of (Gp0054472, Gp0054536) Wastewater bioreactor microbial communities from Singapore -Terephthalate degrading...
GGCGTTATTCCAAAAGCAGGGAATTGACGTGTTCCCTCTCCCGGTGGATTATTCTGTCACCCAAAATGAAAATGTCAGTAGTAGTCAGGATTGGGTTGGACAACTATTAGGGTGGCTGCCCAGCGCTGGCAACCTTAACACCTCCACCAATGCAATCAAGGAATACCTGGGTTTATTGGTGGCAAGGCTGCGCGGCTGGATTTAAATTCAGTTGCAATGGAAACCATCATTCTGGAAAAAGCCCAAATTCTCTGGGACTACCTCCGACTGGGCAAACCCTTGCATAAAGCAGAATGCCTGCTGGTAATGGGCAGTCATGACCTGCGGGTAGCAGATTATGCTGCCAGGCTGTATGCGGAGGATTGGGCTCCTCTTATAATATTTTCTGGTGGCTTAGGAAATTTCACCCGGGATATCTGGCAAGAAAGCGAAGCGGAGAAATTCGCCCGAATTGCAATGGATAAAGGTGTGCCCAAAAACAAGATTCTAATTGAAAGCCAATCCACTAATACCGGCGAAAATGTGCAGTTCTCACGCGAGCTATTAAAAAGGCGTGGATTAGACCCTTCAACATTTCTTTTAGTTCACAAACCTTATATGGAACGGCGGGCACTGGCCACATTTCAACAAAACTGGCCTGAGAAAATCGCCTATGTCACCTCACCACCCATCCCTTTTATGGAATATCCCACCAGTGAGATTCCTATGGAACTGGTCATTCAAATTATGGTTGGCGATTTCCAACGCATCATGATCTACCCACAAAAAGGTTATCAGGCACCACAAAGGATTCCAAAAAAAGCTCTAACAGCTTACAAATTCCTTGTGGAGAAAGGATTTAATCAACATTTGCTTGATTAAATTGGTACTTGAAAATAATCATCAGGCAATATCATCATCCGGGAGATTTTCAGCACATTGTGGTTTTAATTCAAACTGCACGACCAACCTCCTGGAGGCTGGATTACCCCAGCAGGATGAATCTGGAAGAACTACTGGTCTTACCTGAAATCCAGCAACAAACTTCACTCTGGGAAGACGGTCAAGGGAATCTCGTGGCGTTCGCCCTCATTGACCCATACCATAATCTGCTCTTTGAAATATTGCCGGAAATAAATTTTGAGGAAATGGCAAAAAGGATAGTAGAGTGGGCAATGAATATTTTAGAGAACAACATCAATGCCACAACCCTAGATGCCAGCTGCCGGGAGGAGAATACAAAAAGATGTAACTGCTTTTCTCAAAACGGATTCGCACTCCAAGAAGAAAAAAGTATCTACATGCAGCGTAATTTAAAGCTGCCTATTCCAAGACCTGATTTCCCGAATGGGTTTTCTGTCAGGCCGCTGGTAGGTGAACAAGAATTGACAGATTACCTTCAACTTCACCAAACCGTGTTCGCCACGACCAACATGACCAAGGAAATGCGACTGGCAATCCTGCGCTCCTCCGAGTATCTCCCGGAATTAGACCTGGTGCTGGTAAATCCCAAAGGTCAGCTGGTTGGTTTTTTGCACTGCCAGATAGATAAAAATGAAATTGACCAGACTGACTTCAAAATGGCCTGGACTGACCCGATCGGCATTCACCCTAAGTATCGAAAGCATGGATTAGCACGCAATCTTTTGCTTTATGGATTAAATTTATTGGCTCAGAGAGGAATGGAACTAGCAAAATTAGCCACACTAAATACAAACACAGGGGCAATAAAGACATTCCAATCGGTGGGATTTGAGATAAGCGATAAACAGATTTGGTGGAGCAAAATTTTGAATCTTACCTAAGGCAACTACTACTATCCAATTGTATAATTTATTTGTAACAACATGATTCATTATTCACTCATAAATTTCTTCAGAAAAAAGGTAAATTAATATGTATGAATCAAATCGACAGGTAATCAACCGCCGGGTTGCGTTATTAATTGATGGGGATAATGCCCAACCAGCGCTGATCGATAAAATCCTGGCTGAAGCCAGCAAGTATGGCACCGTGACTATCCGCCGCATCTATGGCGACTGGACCACATCCAATATGGGTGGCTGGAAAGAACCCCTGCAGGCGTATGCCATCCAGCCCATTCAACAATTCCGCTACACCATAGGAAAGAACGCCACTGACAGTGCCATGATCATTGATGGCATGGATCTACTGCACAGTGGCGTAGTGGATGGTTTCTGCCTGGTCTCCAGCGACAGCGACTATACCCGCTTGGCAACGCGCATCCGTGAAAAGGGTATTTTCGTTATGGGCATCGGTCAGAAAAAGACACCCAGGGCATTTGTAAGCGCCTGTGATGTATTCGTCTACACCGAAAACCTGCTTCCCAGGCCAAAACCCGTCAAGCGTCGAGCGACACAAAAACAGGAAATTATTCCGGAGAAAGAGAAAGAAACTATCTCAGATCCCATCCCGTTGCTCAAACAAGCCTTTGACATTGCGGTCCAAGAGGACGGCTGGGCATTCTTGGGAACCCTGGGACATCATCTGCGCCAGCTAGACCCCGGGTTTGATGCACGCACCTACGGCTACAGCCAACTTTCCGCCCTTATCCGCGCCTATCCAAAGCTATTTGAAATTCGGGAAGTGAGGGGGGAAGAAGGCAACTCGGTCGTTTATGTGCGCATCACAAATCATAATTAATACTATCAAGGATTAATAATTATGGAAGATATTCTAAAAATCATCTTCAGCCGACGCAGCATCCGTAAATACCAGGAGAGAGAGGTGAAACCGGAAATATTGACCTCACTACTTCAGGCAGCCATGGCTGCTCCCTCTGGCAACAACAGCCAGCCCTGGGAATTCATTGCCATCACCGATGCAAAAATTATGGCAAAACTACGCGCCAACTTGGTACATGGGAACTATAATGCCCCGGCTGCCATCGCTGTGCTGGGTAACTTAAAAATAGCAAAAAATGACTCCGCTATCCGCTATTGGGTGCAGGACTGCACTGCAGCCGTTGAGAACATCCTCATTGCAGCAGCGGGCATGGGATTGGGAACAGTCTGGATTGGCTCTTACCCAAAAGAGGAGACCATGCGCATCTTAAGAGATATATTAGTTATACCTGAAGAGGTTTTTCCATTATGCCTGATTTATGTGGGATATCCAGCGGAAGAAAAAGAGCCGCACACACAATATGATGCAAGACGAGTGCATTGGCAGGTTTATACAACAAATAATGCAAACAATTAAACAAATGGTGATATACTATATTTACCGGGAGTGAACTCATCAAATAAAAAGGAGGCATATCATGAAACTTTCTGCTCCAAAAAAGGTTACCTGGTGGATCGCTGTGATCCTTGGTGTGGTAGGTGTGGTTGGTTTATTCACCACTCTACCGGTTGTGGGCGGCTTTGCACAATGGCTGGTGGTGGCTGCATTCGTACTGCTTGCTTTGGCCACGTCAGTGAAAGGTCTATAATCTATTTATCATAACGATTGGCTGCAGGAGTATCCCGGTTCTCCTGCAGTCATTTTTTATTAATGGGAAACCTATTTTCAATATCAAAGTATAATGATTTCAGGATAAATCACCACTAATAATTAAAGGAGATAAAATGGAAGACTATCTTAGCTTTCGTAAAATGATTACCCCGCTCATCATTCAAATCCTCTTCTGGGTGGGTGTTGCAGGTAGTGTCATTATGGGTTTGGTGACAATAGGCAGTAGTTTCAGTCGCTATGGGGGTGGCATGCAATTTCTTGCCGGCTTGTTGATCATAGTCATCGGTCCAATAGTCACCCGCATATATTGTGAATTGCTCATCTTGTTTTTCCGCATGTATGACACACTCAATGATATTAAAGCATCATTGAGTAAAAAATAACAGGCTGGTTGATTATCTAATCCATAAATCTGTTATTGTGTAATTGGCTACCTTGCGACCTTTCAGCGAAGGTGCAAGGTAGTCTTTTATATGAATCGCAGTTAAAATATTTCCAGATATTATTTTGATTAAAATAATCAAAAATGGAGGAGCAGTATGATTGTTACTGATGACTTGATCAAGCTCGGGCTGGCTGTACTACTAGGTGGCATGATTGGGGCAGAACGGGAGCGACACAATAAAGCGGCCGGGTTGCGCACCATGATATTAATCTGCGTGGGTTCCACACTTTTCACCATCCTATCTACAAAAATTGCAGGGGCGAACTCCGAATACACGCGCATTGCAGCCAATATCGTCGTGGGTGTTGGATTTTTGGGAGCCGGTGTGATCTGGCAAGAGAGTGGGCGTATTACCGGTTTGACCACCGCTGCCACCATATGGTTATCGGCAGCATTAGGCATGAGTATAGGTGCCAACCAATTCTGGTTAGCTATTATGACAACACTGGTAGTGACCGTGGTGTTATGGTTATTCCCGAGAATTGAAGAACATTTATCCCTTCCCACGGAAGTACGTAATTATTCCATCACCTGCGAGATCAGCTTGAATAAATTCAAAGAGCTGAAAAATTTATTCAAAGACAATCGATTGACGATTAACAGTTATCGTCAGGAAAAACACGGAAAGGATATGATTTGCACCTTTGAAGTGTATGGCACTACCAAACGGCATGATCGCGTGGTGCAGAAACTCCTTTCGGATAAGGGTATAAAGGAAACCAACTTTTAAGTGTAATTTTTCCAATTCATGCATTCTAATCAGCCTGATATACCTGCTGTTGCCTGGCATCGTCGTCTGGACAAAAAATTATCTCACCCATTTAAACCCAGCCGTCCCTATTCAGTGAAATTACTCTGGCAGATGCTGCCAGCGATCTGGCGCTTACAACGCTTGATGAAGAAACAGAAAAATTCAGGTTTTGATCCACTGAATTTCATTAATCCACCCAAAGCACTACCCAACAAGGGTGTCCCCATGGGAGGAATTGGTGGCGGAAGCATCACTCGCGGCTGGCAGGGAGATTTCTGCCGCTGGCAGTTGCGACCGGGTATTTATCATTACCATACAGTTCATGCTGACCAATTCAGTATATTTGTCCAACGGCAAGGACAGTTGCCCCGATCGGTTGTACTAAACCCCAATCAACCAAAAGATAGAGCCTTGAGTGCCTGGCAATGGGACATGGATCCCGCATGCGCAACTTACCACGCTCTCTTTCCGCGTGCCTGGACAACCTATACAAACCCACTTCCTTACGTATCGTTGACCTGTCGCCAGATTTCACCGGTAATCGCTCATAACTACCGTGAAAGCAGTTATCCGGTGTGTATATTTCACTGGCAAATAAAGAACTCAAGCAGGAATCTCACCAAAGTTGGATTGATGTTCACTTTTCAAAATGGTGGGGGAACGGAGAATGACACTGCCGGCGGTCATCGGAATGCAATTTTCAACACCCCAACGCAGAATGCACGTCAAATTATGGGTATCCTGTTAAACCATGCTTACCGCCAAACACGCGCATATGCACATGCAGTACCAGAAGAGAAACGCGAAGTGTTTCAAGACCCACTCACCTTCGCAATCGCCACCTTCAGTACCGAAAACACTAAGATTTCCTTTCAAACTAGGTTTGACCCCGCAGGTGATGGTTCTGAAGTTTGGCAGGATTTTGCTGCTGATGGCGAATTGGATAATATACAAGATGAGCGTGAATCCACACCTGGAGAAAGGACCGCTGCCGCACTTGCTGTGACCACAACCCTAGATCCGGGAGAAAGTGCCAGCATACCCTTTGCACTTGCCTGGGATATGCCGCTGGTCAGGACGGGGTACGGCACACCTTACCATCGGCGCTATACTGTATTTTACGGTTTCAGCGGTGACGCGGCTGCGAGAATCGCACAGGAAGCACTTGTGAATTATCCAGAGTGGGAAAAAAGGATAGAAGACTGGCAAAAACCCATCCTTGAAGACCAGAAATTACCAGACTGGTATAAAGCGGCATTGTTTAATGAGTTGTATTACATCACGGATGGCGGCACCTTGTGGGCATACCCGACGGATCACGAATTTATTAACCCTCATGAGGATATCGGTCATTTTGCCTACCTTGAGGGTCACGATTACCGTATGGTGAATACCTACGATGTGCATTTCTATGCATCCTTTGCCCTGGCAATGTGTTGGCCAAAACTGGAACTCAGCCTGCAGCGTGACATTGCGCGAGCAACAATGATGGAACACCTAGAAAATGTAAAGATGGTCTTTGACGGCAAAACTGCACAGCGTAAAGTTAGCGGGATGGTGCCACATGATTTAGGCTGGCCAGATGAGGACATGTGGCAGAAGGTGAATGGCTATTTTTTTCATGATATGAACGAGTGGAAAGACCTTAACCCAAAATTTGTTCTACAGGTTTATCGTGATTATGTCCTCACTCAGGATCTGGATTTCCTCAAAGAGGTTTGGCCAGCTATCCTGGCAGCCATGCAAAAAAGCATCCAGTTTGATCAAGATGGAGATGGACTGATTGAGAATGCCGGCTTCCCTGATCAGACCTATGATACTTGGGTGGTAAAAGGAGCCAGTGCTTACACTGGTGGTCTCTGGCTGGCATGTCTTCTGGTAGCCTCAAAAATTGCTAGGCTGCTTGATGAAGAGGAATGCTCCAAATATTTCGAAAAATTATTTCACCAAGCTCAATTGGCTTATGAAAATTTATTATGGAATGGGCGATACTATAACTACGATAGCAGCCGAAGCCACCATCACGACAGCATCATGGCTGACATGCTAGCAGGGCAGTGGTACGCCCGGGCTTGCGGGTTACCACCTGTTGTTAATCCATACCACATAAAACCTGCATTGCAGACGATTTATGACAATAACGTCATGCACTTCCAACAGGGGAATAGGGGTGCTATTAATGGCATGCGTCCTGATGGAAAAATAGACCACACGAATATGCAATCCCAGGAAGTCTGGACTGGTACCAGTTATGCCCTGGCTGCCAACCTGCTACAGGAAGGGTTAGAAGATGAATGCTGGCAGACAGCCAGAGGCGTGGTGAATTCCACTTATGAAATACTTGGGTACTGGTTCCAGACCCCGGAAGCCTGGGATGAAAAAGGGCATTACCGCGCATTGGGATATATGCGCCCACTTTGCATCTGGGCCATCCAGTGGGCATGGCAAAGACGAAATTCATATGAAAGCACACACAAATCGATAAGGGAGACAATACAAGGTTCCACTTTGATCTGATGTCTTCATATGAATGGCTAATTTTCTCCATAAAAGAACATTGCAGCGCAGGAAGAATCATATAATCATTACCCTTGAAATACATACCAGCGTTTATAAAAATTATCCTACGGACAGATTTTCGGTAGTTGTCAATGGATATATATACCCTGATAAACATGTATAATTAATCTTGATTATGATATTAATAAGGAGAAAAATGAAAAGCAAAGTATTTCTATTGGCCACCATGATATTGGGTGCTACATTCTTATTTAGCGCCTGTGGTGGTGGCACGACCACAACCACGCAAGCTGCCAAAGTGGGGGATATTGTGGTGAAAGATGTGGTCTTCGCCGAACAGCTTAATGAATATTATCAAGCAGTGAATCCCAAAACCGTCTTCGGTACAAACGACACTATCTATGTCTCTGTGGTAATCGAGGGGCGCCCTAAACAGGGAAATTTGGAAGGAAATTTCTACTACGGTGACCAATTTATTTCAGGAGCTACTTTGGATTTTGCAGATGTCAATGAAGGGGTATTGTTCTCCATTGGTGAGGACACCTATGCTGGATTATGGCTGCAACCCTCGCAACCCTGGCCGGTAAGTAATCAGTATTATTTTGAATTAATCATTAATGGCCAAAAGGTTGGCGATTACCCCTATGAAGTTGTGCAATAATTCTTTCTAACCAGAAGACAAAAAGTAATTAATCTGATACTCTGATTAACAAAGTCGATTGAATCGATAAAACGATACAATCGACTTTTTCATTCCGTTTTTAAATGAGCCACGGTAACTCCATCACCGCCCTCAGTCTCTAAGGCAACCTCCCAGCTCTTCACCAACGGGGAGTCACTTAAAGACTCACGCACCACCTGGCGCAGAGTGCCAGTGCCCTTACCGTGCACGATGCGCACGTAAGGCAGACCGGCAGCATAAGCGCGATCCAGGTAGTGTTCCAATTCAGCCAGCGCCTGATCGACGCGCATTCCGCGCAGGTGCAGTTCCTGCCCTGGTGAGGGAAATAAGCCACCATATGGTAATCTCGACGAATTGACCTCTTCATCCGTATGTTTTTTCTCACCTATCGCAATTGAAGGTCTTTCAAGTACATCGGCAGGTACCCGCATGCGCATCTTACCCACCTGCACCTCTACCTCCTCACTGCCAATCCACATGACCACGCCATCCACCTTGAGGTTGCGCAGGAAAACGCGGTCACCTAGCTGCAGCGCTCGGGGTACATTCACAGGCAAGTGATGGGATTCCTCTGCAATCTGGACGCTATCATCAATCTGTTCCACCTGTTCGGCTACCTGCTTGATTTCTGCGGTTTCGTTATGCCTCTCCCGCAAAGCCATACGCACTTTTTTCAACTCCTGGCGCACACGTTCCACTTCCTGCTGGGCTTCCTGTCGTGCCTTTTCTAATATCTTTAGACGTTCCTGTTCTATCTTTGCCAGGCGCTCATCTAGTTCGAGACGCAATTCATGCGCCTCCTGGCGGTCCAGCTCAGCAGCGGTATGTGCCTGCCGGGCTTCCTCGCGTTGGCGGTGGATTTCATCCAGCAAATCCTCAGCTTTCAAATCAGTGGGATTTATCATCTCGCGTGCATCCTGGATGATGTTTTCCATCAAACCCAGGCGCTGGGCTATGGAAAGGGCATTGGAACGACCAGGCAAACCCATCATCAGATGATAGGTGGGCTTGAGTGATTTCAGGTCAAATTCCACGCTGGCATTCATCACCCCGGGTGTGGAATGGGCATAGAGCTTTAACTCGGGGAAGTGAGTCGCCACCAAGCAGGGTGACTTGCGAGCCACCAAATAGCCAAGGATGGCTCTCGCCAAAGCAGAGCCCTCCTGCGGGTCCGTGCCGGCTCCCAGCTCATCCAACAGTACTAAAGTGTTATGATTCACCCGTTTAAGGATGCGGACAATATTGGTGATATGAGAGGAGAAGGTAGAAAGGGATTGTTCAATGGATTGTTCATCGCCAATATCCGCAAAGACATCTTGAAAGAGGCACAACTGCGACCCAGACTGGGCGGGTATGTGCAAACCAGACTGTGCCATCAATACCAGCAACCCAACTGTCTTAAGCGTTACCGTCTTGCCACCCGTATTGGGACCAGTAATTACCAGGGCATGCGTACCCTTCTCAAGGGCAACATCAATCGGCACCACGCTCTGAGGGTCAAGCAGGGGATGACGGGCTTGGTTCAACCGTAGAATTACTTCTTGTTCTGCTTTTTGTGCAAAAGGATGAATCATGGGTGCTGCAGCATGTAGCTCTTCGGCATATTTTGCACATATGAATGCCAGGTCAAGAGTTGCTAGCGCCCGAACGATGGTTTGTAGCTGATTGGTATGCGAACCGATTTTTACAGAAAGCTCTGCCAAGATGCGACGCAACTCCTCCTGTTCGGCAAGTTGCGCCTCATGCCAGCGGTTATTTAACTCCACCACCGCCAAAGGTTCCACAAACAATGTGGCACCAGAGGAGGATTGGTCCTGAGTAACCCCCTTTAGTTTGCTCTTAAATTCTGCCCGCAGCGGCACTACATAACGCCCGTTGCGCAGGGTAATGATATTCTCCTGCAGCAAGGAAGCCATATTCGGATCATTAATGAATTTTTCCAATTTGTTAAGTAAACGTTCATGAGCTACTTTAAGTTCTTTACGGAGCATAGCCAACTTCTGCGAAGCATTATCCAACACCTCACCCTTTTCTGAAAGGACACGGCTGATGGTTTCAATCAATCCCGCCGGCGGAACCAGATCAGCAGCGATAGCACTCAGCCGGGGAGCAATCTGGGTGAATCTTTCAAATGTGCGACCCAAATTGCGGGCAGCGATCAACGTACTTTGAATATCCATAATTTCTTCCGGGGTGAGCACTCCGCCGCGTTCCGCCAAATTCAACTGGGGTCGGATATCGTGCGCCCCACCGATGCCCATATCCGGCTTTTCACTCAGCAGGCGACGCGCTTCGCTGGTGCGTGCCTGGCGTTCACGTGCTAGCTCCAAATCGTTGGTCGGTCGCAGGGCACGAGCCAGGGCAGCCGAAGCGCTGAAAGCCGCATAACCCGCTAAACGGGCAATAATCTTGGGATATTCCAATGTAGAAAGCGACTTTTCATCCATATTTATCCAATTATATTGGTTAAGCTGAAGTAACGTTGGTGTTATTATCGATACTTCAACTCAAACAAAACTGATTTTACCGAAACACCTGAATTGCTATAATTAATTTTATGATTAAACACAAGACTCTTGCAGAAATACTCGATCGATTGACTAAACCGGCTCAACTGGTCGATCCACAAAAAGACGGAGTAGTAAAATGTTATGCCTGTGCCCATCGTTGCCTCATTAAACCCGACAAACGTGGTGTTTGCCAGGTGCGCTTCAATAAAAGCGGTCAATTATACGCCCCATGGGGATATGTGGCAGCAGCCAATCCTGACCCGATCGAGAAAAAACCGTTCATGCACTTCCTGCCGGGAAACATTGCATTGACCTTTGGCATGCTAGGCTGCAACTTCCACTGCGATTTCTGCCAGAACTGGGTAAGCTCGCAGGCGCTGCGCGACCCGGCATCTGAATCCAGTGGCAACTACATCCAAGAAATCCAACCCGAGCAACTCATCGCCTACGCGCGCCGGCAGCATATTCCTATTATCTGTTCTTCTTACAACGAACCGCTCATTACCAGTGAGTGGGCAATGGATATCTTTAAGTTAGCCAAAGAAGCAGGCTTGAAAACTACTTATGTCTCAAATGGCTATGCCACACCCGAAGTGCTTAAAGCTCTGCAACCCTACCTAGATGGATTTAAGGTGGATTTGAAAAGCATGCAGCAGAAAAATTACAGTGCGCTGGGAGGCAAGCTTCAGCCTGTGCTGGATTCCATCAAACTGGCACGTGAACTGGGCATGTGGGTCGAAGTAGTCACTTTAGTAATCCCCGACTATAACGACAGCAACGAGGAATTATGGGAAGCAGCACGTTTTCTTACATCCGTCTCTGCTGAGATACCCTGGCACGTTACCGCATTTTATCCGACTTATCATCGCACTAACACACCACCCACCCCGGCTTCCACCTTACAACGCGCAGCAGAAATCGGCCAGGAGGCTGGGTTGCAATTTATCTATGCAGGCAACCGACCTGGCAAGGTAGGACCTTTGGAGAACACGTATTGCCCCTTCTGTCAGACACTGCTAGTGGAACGTCAGGGGTACACCGTTTTGGAGTATCAAATTACCGCTGAAGGTACCTGTCCTAAATGTCAGCACAAAATCGCTGGGGTATGGACAGATCAACCTGAAACTGTCTCTCGGGGTGGATAGGGGTCTTAAGATAAAAAATTCGCAGTAAAACGGCACCACAACCATCATAGTCAATCACTTGCGCATATCTTTTCACCTTCAAACGGGTTAATCGTTTTAAGAGAGATCGCTTTATGCGATGGAAAGCGAGGTGTAGTATGGCATTTATCACCAACTTGATTATTCTATTCTTCAGCCTGATATTTCTGGCAATGAGTCTGCTGGGACTGCAGCGACCGCGCAAGTAAACAAAATTGACTTGAAAAAAACCTCGCAAAAGTGTGCACGCATGTGCACACTTTTTATTTTACCCTACAGATGGTGGTCATTTAAATTCAGCACGCCAAAACAAGCGCTTGACAATATTAGAATTTATGTTCTATAATAGAACAAATTATCTATTATTACATATAACATAAGGAGTTGATCCCATGAATATATCACAAGCAAACCATCTCTTTCAAATTCCACAGCGATTGTTAAAATCACTGCCATGGCGCTCAAGCACGCTTTTCATTCTCATCATTTTTCTGGCATTAATCGCTTTCGAACTCTTCAATTACAGCACCGCTGAATACGCCCTGCGCGACCTGCTGGGTGAGTTGGGATTTGGCGGGTTGCGCTGGTCTACGATCCTGGCGCTTGCATTCTGTGGTTTAGACTTCGCCGGCATTGCCTACCTGCTGAGCACACCTGATGAAAAATCAGCAAGGCGCGAAAATTGGTACTTGCTGGGAGCCTGGTTAATGGCTGCTACCATGAATGCCGGACTTACCTGGTGGGGTGTCTCCATGGCTATCTACAACCATCCCGTGCAGAGCATCATCGTTGTGGACCCAATGACCATTGTCACCTTCGTGCCCTTCTTTGTGGCTGCCATGGTGTGGATTCTACGCATTCTGATCATCGGCTCACTGATAAATTTCACAAATCATGTTTTTCAACCTAAAAAACAATCCATCCCTCAACCACGCCCATCCACTCCCTTAGGATTTCGGGTGAAACCAATGGTCAACCCTGGTGGGAAATTCATACACAAACCTGTTCCATCTGCTGCTCAGCCGACTCAAAAATTACCTGAATCCTTCATCCCTTTGGACCAGAACTAATCATAATTTACTCTCTTACTAAGAATAAATCAGGGGCTTACTATTACTAGCCCCTGATTTTTTTCAGCGTATAATCTTCTCCGTGATTTCCATAGCAAAGTGTCACCCTGTATGGGTGGATCAACCACAACAAGTCGTCCAGGTGATTCACGACTTGCTCAGCCAACCAGTTGTGGCGGTGGATACCGAATCCAACAGCCTGCATGCTTACCGTGAGCAGGTTTGCCTGATGCAATTTTCCACCCCCAAAGCGGATTACCTGGTAGACCCGCTAGCCAAGCTCGACCTTCAGCCATTTTCCGAACTCTTTGCCTCCTCAGCAATCATTAAAATATTTCATGCAGGTGAATATGACCTGCTGTGCTTAAAAAGGGATTACCACTTTAGCTTCAACAATCTGTTTGATACCATGCTGGCAGCCCGCATCCTGGGATATGAAAAAATCAGTCTGGCTGATTTAATCTCCAGTGAGTTTGGCATCCAATTAGATAAACGGTTTCAGAAAGCCAACTGGGGTCAGCGCCCACTACCCACCAATCTACAGGAATACGCCTGTTTTGACACGCATTATCTCATTCCCCTAAGAGACCGCTTGAGAGATAAATTGATTCAACGAAATTTGCTTGAGCTAGCTGAGGAAGATTTTCAGAGATTAAGCCAGGTCACACCTAATTCTCAACCACATTCCCTCTGGGAGCGTGTTCGAAGCGCCCACAAGCTGAACGGAAAACAATTGTCAGTTTTGGAGGAATTGTGCCGCTATCGAGACGCGCGTGCCAAAGCTATCAACAAGCCCTTGTTTCACATCCTCAGCGACCGCGCTCTAGTGAACCTGGCAGACGCCTGTCCGCAAAATTTCAGGCAACTGAGGAAGGTTAAGGGAATCCCTCAACGCCAGCTCGAACGTCATGCGCAGGGTATCCTGAATGCCGTGCAACGCGGGCTGCAATCCGCACCGATTTATCGCAAGCACCACCCACGACCGGGTAATGCCTATTTGAACCGATTGGAGAAATTAAAAAAATGGCGCAAACAGGAGGCAGAGAAATTATCTGTCCTTTCAGATGTAATTCTGCCGCGTGAAATTTTAGAGGAAATTGCTATACAGCGCCCCCAGACACTCAAAGATTTATCACACCTGATGCAGACCGTCCCCTGGCGGCTGGCTAGATATGGAGAGCAGATTTTACAACTGATCAAGGATTAATAAATCCATGAAAATTTATTTCCATGGCGCTGCCCGCACGGTTACCGGCTCACAACATTTAATTGAAGCGAACGGCCAGTTCTTGTTACTGGAATGCGGTGTGTTTCAGGGTCGGCGGGCAGAATTTTATGAGAGAAATTGTTGTTTTCACTTTGACCCGAAATCGCTGGATGCGGTTATCCTTTCTCATGCGCACATCGACCACAGCGGTAACCTGCCCAATCTGGTGAAACAGGGATACTGCGGTCCGATTTTTGCCACTCCACCCACTGCTGAATTGGCTGATATTATGCTGCAGGATTCCGGTCATATCTATGAAGAAGATGCATCCTTTATCAACCTGAAACGTCACAAAGCAGGAGAACCTTACATACAACCGTTATTTACCAAAGAAGATGCCCAAAGGGTGGCGCGCCAATTTTTCCCCGTGGAGTATGAAGAGGAATTTGAACCCATCCGGGGAGTGAAAGCTCGCCTGGTGAATGCCGGCCATATTCTTGGAAGCGCTGCCGTTTCACTGGAGGTTACGGATAATGGGGATAAAAAACGATTATGGTTCTCAGGGGATATTGGCAGGTATAAATTGCCACTGCTACCCGACCCAATCCTGCCCACGAACGCGGATGTTGTCATTATGGAGTGCACCTATGGGGATACCCAACACGATGATCCAGAGGTTGCGTACCAGGAATTTCATGATGTTGTTCAACGCACCATCAATCGTGGGGGGAAAGTGGTTGTGCCGGCTTTTGCTGTGGGGCGCACACAGGAGATTGTCTACTCACTCAACCGCATGATTAGTGAGGGTGAACTACCACATATCCCAGTCTTTGTGGATAGCCCTTTGGCTGTACATGCCAGTGATATCTTCCGCAAATACCCGAATTACTTTGATGATGAGACCCATCAATTCGTGCAGACCGGCAGGCACCCGGCACTAACCTTTGAAGGGCTAACCTACACCCACTCGGTGGAAGAATCTAAGCAAATCAATTCCATGACCCAACCCATGGTAATTATCTCCGCCTCGGGCATGGCAGAATCCGGTCGCATCCTGCATCACCTGGCACATACTATAGAAGACGAGCGCAACACCGTGGCAATTGTCTCCTGGCAGGCGCCCAACACGCTGGGGCGGCGAATTGCTGAAAAACAACCCGAGGTACGCATCTTCAACCAAACTTTTTCATTACACGCAGAAGTAGCCAATGTGCACGGGTTTTCCGCCCACGCCGGGCAGGATTTGCTGCTTCGATATGCACTTACTGCTCATCAACACGGCACGAGACAGATTTACCTGGTTCACGGCGACCCGCAACCGGCGGAGGTCTTGCAGCAACTGATGAACTCTCAAGGGATTCAAAACATCACCTACCCCGAGCAGGGCGAGGTGGTTGAACTTTAAGACCCTCTGCTATAATTGCTCTAGTCCTTTGGAGAGGTGCCGGAGTGGACGATCGGGGCGGTCTCGAAAACCGTTGTAGCCAGTTTGGCTACCGTGGGTTCGAATCCCACCCTCTCCGCCAGATGAATTTACTTTGTGAAAATAGAGGGAAATTATTTTTAACCCCTTCTCTGATACTAAAGAAGAGATGAAATGGGATTTTTTGCCTACGCTGATGGCTTGTTTTATTTCGCAATTTTAGAATACCAAGTGAATCTAGGGTTCTCCAACAAGAGTTTAACTAACGAAGAAATGCAATGATTTGATGGGTATAAGAATACCACCGCTCATTTATAAATTTTCGAAATCAAAGTTTCAATCAAACAAGAATTGTTAATTTATAGAATTTAGTTAAAAACAAAAATTCATAAAGACTATTATTTAATTGCAATATCTATCGTAATACTAATCCTCCAACAAACGGCGTTCACCCTGTAGTTCGCGCAGGTGAGTGAGGTCCTGGGTCACTTCCAGGGTGCCGCGGTAATTCCCCGCCTCATCGCGCATTGGATAATAGACGATATAGACGAACTTACCCTCCATCTGAATCCAGAATTCTGCTTTATCTCGCGTGCCAGCACGGAAGTCATCTAGGATTTTCTGAACCTTGTCCACGCTGGCGGGTGGGTGGCAGTTCTGCACCTTGCGCCCGATGACTGCCGGAGTGCGGCGGAAGATGCGCTCGGGAGTTTCGGCATAGAATTTCACGGTATCATCCTCATCCACAAAGGTAATATCCACCGGAAGTGTGGTGAGCATCATGCTGATCTGTTCAGGGCTGAGACCACCAGTCTTGAGGGGTATTTCATTCATAGATAAATCCTTTTTAATAATTTTTTCTTCTGATTGTATCGCAATTGAAGTTTGAGTGGAAGACATAGGTTGCCATTCATGGCCGCGCTGCAGATAACTGAAACCAATTTCATCCTCCTGTCGGAATATTGCCTCCCAGTCCTCTGTCTTAAGTCTCTCCAGTGCCGCGGGGAAGAGGATATGTTCCTCTTTATAGAACATATCCCGCATGGCGTCTTCTACTGAATGAAAAACCTGCACTAATTCATCAGCCAATTCACCATCGTCTTTCTCCGCTGAATCCAAAGCAGCCAGCATAAACTTCCAACCTTTGCGAATCTCATCATGGATGCCCCACATCACAGAGGAAGGACCTGTGAATTGATATTTCTCCAAATAAGGAAAAAGGAGATGTTCTTTACGCAGATAATGTTTTTCATATTCCATCAATTTCCGCAATGAATCCTTCACCTTATCCCGGGTATCTGGTTTGGGATTTTGTTTAAAATACTGAATAGCAATTCTCAATTCATTTAGCACTAAACCAGCCAATTCATTTTCCATGCGAAAGTTATAAAGAGGGTGACCGGCCATCATATCGACACTAGGCTCTCGATCAAGCGACTCACGGAACAGAGCAACATGCACATCGCATAGTTTCTGGATTTCTTCCACAGGAAGACCCTCGTTAATCAATTCCTGTTCAATAGTGGCAATTTCTGTCGAATCTACATTTTTAAGGATTTTTGCAAAAGTCGCTTTTAACTCTTCTAGGGTTTTTCCTTCATGTAATTGGCGCAAGGCGCTCTTTAATTGCTCCTTACGCTTTGTTTGGTTATTTATGTATTCACTCATATACTATTCCTACCAGGTAATTTCAAATTCACAGCGTATAGCATCTTGTGGACAGGCTTCTTCACATAATGCACAATAGGTGCAAGTCACAGGCTGTTTAAAAACAATCTGATCACTTTCTACGTATAGTGAATCTTCTGGGCAGATTGCTAGGCAGTTGCCACAAAGGTTGCATACAGCTCGATCTATTTCAGGTAAAACTAAATCCATAACTTCATCCTAACTTAATTAATATCATAACAAATGATTCATAAATAAACTACGACAAAAGTCGCATTATTCTAAATTTGCTTCCAATTCTAAAAGTGCACGGTTTACAAGCCGGATATGTTGTCGATTAATGTGGATCAAACCCTGCTTTTCGAATTCTCTTAAAGTCCGCCCTACCACATCACGTACGGAACCAATTTGGCTAGCAATTTCCGCCTGTGTCCATCGGACATGGTAGGAACGAGAGGCGGACAAATCTGCTTGTTCGATTAAAAATTTGGCCAATCGTCCTCGCACAGGAAAAAGTGAAATACTGGTAATTTTTTGAGTCAAATGAATAAGTTTCTCTGAAAAATTTTCCAGTAGTGCAAGGGCTAGATCTGAATTATTTTGTACCAGTCGTTTGAAATGCTGAATAGGAATAACTAAAAGGTTCACTTTATCAATTGCCTGAACATTTGCTGGATTGTGACAATTTTCAAGAAATGCAGGAACCAGATTAAAATCCTGTCCCGCTTGGAGTACCATTAACACCTGCTCGCGACCTGAAACCGCTGTGCGGTACACTTTCACCTTTCCATCCAGGACGAAATAGACTCCATCGGCTTCATCTTTTTCGAAAAGTATGACTGCATCTTTTTTATATTCCCTCACCACGGAGACTTCAGCAATTTGCTGTAAGGTAGCATGCCTTAGTGTAGAAAAAAGATGCAAATTTTTTACTTGATCTATCGATAGCATTTTAATGTTACTGTTCTGGTGAAGAATATGAGTTTAACTTAATTTGAACCAATCTACTAATTTTTTGGTACCAAAATAATCAATTATGATATAATGATAATGATTTTCATTTTCTCGTTATTTAGGGATTCTTGATGACTGCCAATTGGGAACAACAACTCATCTCGAAAGGCGTACGAATGACCTTACCCAGGCGGATAGTAATAGATATTATTGCCAATAGCCTCAAAGCACTTACCCCTTTGGAAATTTATGACCTGGCACGGCAGCAATCCGCAAACCTTGGGCTGGTTACCGTCTACCGCACGCTGGAAATATTAGAACGTCACAACCTGATCGAACGTATCCATCAAACTGGCAATTGCCATACCATCCTGCCCGCCGTACAGGGCCATCAGCATGTGCTGATCTGTTCACATTGTGGAAGTGCCACCCATTTTCAAGGAGAGGATTTAGACCCCCTATTCAAACGTGTGGCAGAACAATCTGGTTACTTAATAGAGGACCACTGGTTACAATTATTTGGCATCTGCCCTGCATGTCATGAAAACGAAAATATCACTCCAACTAACCATGAAAAAGTTTAGGCTTTTCATACCACTGATTCTCTTATTGCTATCAGCCTGCAAATCAACATCACTTAAAACAGCACCGACATCTGATCTGCCCAAGGTGGTTGCCATGGAAAGTTTTCTGGCGGATATCGCCCAGAACGTGGCAGGCAATCGGATATTCGTTCAATCTCTGATACCTTTGGGGGTTGACTTGCATGCCTTTGAACCCACTCCCCAAGATGTGGCGAAAATTGAGAAAAGTCAGATACTCATTTTAAATGGCTGCGGGCTGGAGGAGTGGTTCAACAATATTCTCCCAAGTCTTAGCTCGGGCAAGGTGATCATTGAAGCGTGTGCGGGAATCCCCCCACGTCAATCCACAACCAGTAACCATGATGACCATGACATTGATCCACATTTCTGGCTGGATCCCAATCTGGTTATCCATTATGTTGAAAATATCCGTGATGGGTTCATATATTTCGATCCAGACAATGCTGAACATTACAAGAGTTCAGCCAGTCAATACATCCAGGAATTACAGGAATTAGATGCCTGGATCAGAACACAGGTGGAAAAAATCCCCATCGAGCAACGTCTGCTTGTCACCAACCATGAAAATTTCAGGTATTTCGCTGACCGGTATCAATTTCATGTGGTGGGGGCTATCATACCCAGCGTGACAACCGGTGCTACACCTACTGCACAGGAACTAGCCCAATTAATTGACGTTATCCACCAGCAGAATATAAAAGCCGTTTTCCTAGAACTGGGAGAGAACCCCCAGCTGGCAGAACAAATTGCCAATGAAACCGGGGTAAAAGTTATATCAGGTCTTTATACTCATTCACTCTCCTCACAGGATGGACCAGCGCCGACTTATTTAGACATGATACGACATAACGTTCAACTCATAGTGGACGCTCTGAAATGAACCATGAACCTGCCCGTATCGATATTGAACATGTCAGCGTGAGCTATAACAGCTCACCAGCATTAGAGGATATCTGCCTGCAAATCCCTCATGGAGCGCGGGTGGCAGTGGTGGGACCGAATGGAGCGGGCAAATCCACCTTATTTAAAGTGCTGGTTGGCGAAGAACCCATGGACTCCGGTCAGATCCTCATTCATGGGCGACCGCTGGGACATCATCGAGATTGCATCGCTTATGTACCCCAGCGCGAAGAGGTGGATTGGTCCTTCCCTGTCACTGTGGAAGATGTGGTGCTCATGGGACGCTGCAGGCAGGCGAAATGGTTCACAAAGGTTTCTATCTATGATCGCGAGGTTGCCCATCGCAGTCTGGAACAATTAGGCATTGCTGACCTTTCCGCTAGCGCCATTGGAGACCTTTCCGGTGGACAGCAACAGCGTGTCTTCCTCGCACGGGCATTGGCTCAAGAACCACACATCATGTTGCTGGATGAACCCTTCAATGGTGTAGATGCTCCTACCCAGGAAGCCATTTTAAATTTACTTGACGAATTAAAGGTCAGGGATGTCACCGTGCTGGTTTCCACCCATGATTTCAACCTAGCCATGCAACATTTCGATTATGCAATCCTGCTTAATAAACGTCTGATCGCATTTGATAAACCAGAAAAAGTCTTTACCCATGCTAGACTGCAGGAAGCTTTCAGTGAACGGGTGATGATCGTAAATGGCCACGCAATCATTGACGAGTGCTGCCCTCCCGCCGAGGAACACAGTCACAACAGAAAATGATGAACTGGATTCTCGCTCCCATGGCTTATGCATTCATGCAGCGCGGTTTGCTTGCAGCCATTATGGTGGGTATGTTATGTGCAGTCATTGGATGCTATGTAGTATTGCGCTCGATGGCATTCTTAGGAGACGCGATCGCCCATGCAATCCTGCCGGGGGTGGCAATTGCTTACCTATTAAAGGGTAACCTGACTATTGGTGCATTGATTGCTGCATTAGCCATCGCCATAGGCATCAGTATCTTCTCGCGGCGAGGAACAATTAAAGAAGACACCGCAATCGGCATCCTTTTTACTGCCGCATTAGCATTAGGAATCGCAATCATCAGCTCGATTCGGACTTATGCTGTGGACTTAAGTCATATCCTGTTTGGCAACCTACTAGGAGTCAGCAGTAATGATCTTATTCTCACTGCTATCCTAAGTGGTGTAATCCTAGCCACCATGCTTATCTGCTATAAACCTTTTCTGATTATCTCCTTTGATCCGTTACTGGCCAGAACCCTCCACCTGCCGGTACAATTCTTGCGCAGTTTGTTGTTGATTCTGATTGCAGTCACCATTGTGGTTTCTATGCAAACAGTTGGGGTGGGATTAGTGGCAGCCATGCTGGTGACCCCCGGAGCCACAGCCTACCTGCTGACCAAACGCCTACCAGCCATGATGGCGCTAGCTGGATTTATTGGATCAGTTTCTAGTATTATTGGACTTTACCTCAGTTATTATCTCAACATCGCTTCCGGTGCAAGCATTGTGCTGACAGCCACAGCGTTCTTTATATTGACCTACCTGTTTTCACCACGCAGGGGATTGCTGCGTAGCTGGTTTAAATCACACAAACACGTGTAAAGATTCAATAATTACCCCAAACAAATAAACTCGCTCGTATAGATCCATTCAATCTGTGAATTAAATTGACACAGATTTAGCGGAAGAGATGGAATGCGGCGATTACTGGTGCAAACAAGGAAGAGACCAGCGACATAACAGTGATCAATGTATTCAATGAAGGACCTGCTGTATCTTTGAATGGGTCACCGACCGTATCGCCCACCACACTTGCCTTGTGCGATTCAGAGCCAGGACCTCCATGCTGCCCCATCTCGATATATTTTTTAGCATTGTCCCACAAACCACCTGCATTGGCCATCAGCAGGGCAAAAATCACCCCACTAAAAATTGATCCACCCAAGAAGCCACCCAGCGCATCTGGCCCGAGGATGAACCCAACCAGAATGGGCAGTCCGACAGCAAGGAATGCAGGCAAGATCAGGGCAGATAGAGCTCCCTGGGCTGCCAGCCCTACACAGGTGTTGTAATCGGGCAATTCGTTACCTGCCAGGATACCTGGTCGTTCACGGAACTGTCGGCGGATTTCTTCTATCATATCAAAGGCATTATGAGTGACAGACAGCATGGTGAGTGCACTAAACAACGGTGGGGTCATAGCCCCTAACAATACGCCTGCTACTACAAGTGGATTGCGCAGGCTGATTTGCAAAATTAACCCACGGGCAGCGACCACCTCAGAATAGGCTGCGAAAAGAGCCAGAACGGTCAATGCAGCAGCACTAATGGCAAACCCTTTGGTGATGGCTTTGGCGGTATTGCCGGCAGCATCCAGCACATCCGCGCGCTCAATCACCTCATGCGACATGCCGGACATCTCCGCAATGCCGCGAGCGTTATCAACAATTGGTCCATACGCATCCGCTGAGACAATCATGCCGCTCACAGCCAACATACCCACCGCACTGACCCCAATGCCATAAATGCCAGAGATGACCCCAGAAGACTCTGCAATGGAATACGAGAGCAGGGTAGCAATTACAATTCCAATGATGGGTGGCACAATGCTGATCAATCCATAGGAAAAACCTGTGATGATATTAATAGCTGCGCCAGATTTGGATACCTTGGCTGTTTCTCGTACTGGTTTCTTATCATCGGAGGTGAAATAATCTGAAGTAATCCCTATCACTACACCGGTCAGTAACCCAATCAGTGTTGACCAGAGCACACTTAAATCGTATCCTCCTAAGATTACGAGCACTGTAACCATCAGGGCAAAGAATATACAGGTAAGGTAAGTACCTCGATTCAATGCTTCATTTGGCTCACCCCTTTTCCCCACCCGCACAAACTGAATGCCCATGAGAGAGGCAAAAATTCCCAATGCGCACAAAATGAGTGGAAAGACGATATAACGATCCTGCGTAGCCGTGGAGAAAGACAACCCTAACAACATCACCGCTACCGCACTGGCCACATAACTATCAAAAATATCCGCTCCCATACCTGCCACATCGCCCACATTGTCGCCCACATTGTCTGCTACTACTGCTGGGTTGCGGGGGTCATCCTCGGGGATGCCCACTTCCACTTTGCCCACCAGGTCTGCAGCGATATCGGCAGTCTTGGTATAGATACCACCACCTGCCTTTGCCAGGAGCGCCAGTGTGGATGCGCCAAAACTGAACCCAAGCACCACCTCGGGGTCACGCGTAATCAAGTAGATCACACTCATGCCAATCACCGCAATCCCTACCATAGCCAAACCCATCACTGCGCCTGCATAAAACGCTACCCGAAAAGCCTGATTCAGGGAACGGCTGGCAGCCGTAGCACTGCGCACATTAGCTTCCACCGCGATGCTCATGCCCATATACCCAGCTATGGCTGAACAGATGGCACCGGTGATAAATGCCAGTGCCATTTCCATGCCCAACAGGGGATTAATCACCGCCTGACCGGTGCCATAATTTGCCAGGTCAAAGCTAAAGACGATGGCGATGATAAAGCCGATCACCACAGCCACAAGGGTTAGGGCGCGGTAGAGCTTTTTAAGATAAGAGGATGCTCCCCCACGAATCCAAGATGCAACCTCCTGTGCTTTTGATGAACCTGCATCCTGCCTGCGTACCCAAAAAAATAAGTAAGCCGCTATCCCCAAGGATAAGAAACCTGCCATAATTCCAATTAATAACCAATTATTTGAACTCATTATTTTTTCACTCCATAAATCATAAAAAATAAATTCTACTCCCAACCATATATAAAAAGTGGGAGTCGTAGAATATCAAATTGAAATGTTGATTTACATCTGAGCAGACCGCCACCAGGAGTAATTTGTCTTTTTCAACTCATCCCAGGGCGGCAGGGCAAAATACGCCAGTTTTTCTTTATTACCAACAAAAAAACCATTTTTAATCGTGCGATAGGCAATCACACGAGGAGGGATGCGGTCCACCATCTTGGTGTGAATGGATTTGCCGCGCAATTCCAACAGACAGTTGCGCAAATGTTCAAGATTGTCATAAGGCAGATCACCAAGGTCACCATTCTGCGGATCCATCGCTAGGTTTCCTAGGCGCAGTTCAGTAAAACATATCGCCGGCAATTTCACCAGGCTGGTGGGCGAGTGCACAATCAAACGATAGAACTCGCGGGGGCCAAGCATGCTAGCCACCAGAGGAGTCACAGGAGCAATCTCTCGATAAAGATGCATACCATCAGCATCGGATGGCAATAAACTATTTGGTTGTAAACCCAAAGTGCGGCCATCCTGGGTGACCAAATACAACATCTGGATTGCCTGAACCGGCACATTTTCCAGAACGCGATAAACGCCCATATAAATCGATCGCTTTGGAGTTCCATCTTCATGTGGCACGCAACGCTTAAAGCCTTCCTGCATTGGAAAAAATTTGCTGCGAAATTTTGGATCAAGTTCAAAAAATATCGCTTGACCGCGCGACTTCTTCACTGAACCTACAGCGTAATAACTGCCAAATTCCTCCGGTGTGAGCATGGAGGCGATTAATGCTTCAGGGATTAGCGAGAGATAAAGATGTATGCTCATGGATATTTTCCTTATTTGGAAATCTCAATATTAATATGATAACAATTTCTGAAGTGAAATGCAAATGAAAAACCTCGCGCTATGCTAAAATCTTCCCATCATGAATGAGAATTCATGTCAAGTTGGGATTATTGGTGCCGGTCCAGCAGGGATGATTGCTGCATTAGAAGCAAGAAAGAAGGGTGCACAAGTCATCTTGCTGGACGCCAACCCCACACCAGGCCGCAAACTAGCTGTCACCGGAAGTGGCCGAGGGAATCTCACCAATGCGTACATTCACGCATCGAAATATGTTTGTTCCTCACCAGATTTTGTTAACACCGCACTGAAACAATTCGGACAACCTGCACTGATTGAATGGTTGCATGAAAAGGGTATTTTCACCTATGCCACACCGGATGGATGGTACTACCCACTCTCCGATTCCGCTGCCAATGTGGTGCAAATCCTGCATGCTGATCTTATGGCCTCAGGGGTGAAAGTAGTCAATCAGACATTAATTACGGATATCAAACCTGAAGGAGATGGGTTTCGTCTCGCTACATCAGATTCCAGCCGCTCATTTTCTGTAAAGAAAGTAATTATTGCATGCGGGAGCCCAGCTTACCCTCAATTAGGCGCACGTGATAATCTCCCCTCAGTTCTCGAAAAATTGGGTCACACCATCCACCCCATCCTCCCTGCTCTAGCACCCCTACTCTGTGATGTACGTCCCGTTCACAAACTGCAGGGAGTTCGATTGGATGCTGGGGTAAAGATCTTATTAGAGGAGAGAGTAATTGCCGAGACTTTGGGAAATATCATCTTCACTAGTTGGGGTCTGAATGGACCAGGGGTAATGGACCTGAGTTACCTCGTGAACCTGAACAAAACACAACAATTAGAAATTGAATTAAATCTAATTCCAAGAAATATGGAATTGCTACTAAACTTATTTAAAAAGAAATCTCATCAGTCTATACCAATTCATGTCTACCTCGGTTCTATCCTACCAACCAAACTGGCTCATTGGGCAGTAGAACAAGCCAAACTACCATCAAATTGCGCCATCAACCAATTAAATCAATTGACCATTCAACAATTGCTACAAAAATTACAGCATTTACGTCTGACTATTAAAGGCACTAAAGGATTCAAGGATTGCCAGGCATCGATCGGTGGGGTGGCGGTGGAGGAAGTGGATGCGGGCAGCATGCAATCCAAAAGAATTCCGGGTCTATTCTTCGCAGGTGAGGTGTTGGATGTCTCTGGTCCATGCGGGGGATATAACCTGCAGTGGGCTTTCACCAGCGGCTATATCGCAGGAAAATTTTCAGCAAATAACCCATAGATACCTGAGATACGGAGTCAACCCACCTCTATTTCACATCATATAACATACCGATAAATCAAACCAAATGAGATTACGCAGTGTTGGCTCTTGCGCCGCACTTATTCAAAAGTTGTTCACAAAAAATTGGTTAATCTTGAGAATGAAAGGCAACTTGAACCTTCATGCTCGTAATCCTTCACCAAACGAGATAATCACTAAAGAGAAATTGTACCAATATGGCAAATAGTTATCGTAATTTTCGATGCACTCGGAAATAAATTATCTAGAAATTTTTTATTAAATCTGGAAATATTTTGGGGATCAGGAACCAAACCACAAAAGCCAATACCAGACCAGTAACAAACAACGCTTCTCGCAATTTTGGATATTTCACATTGGGATCTTCCTTGTCATAGATAGCAAAAGCACTGATTGCCAATGGAAAAAAACCAATTGCATTCAGCAATTTACCAGCCAAGACACCCATAATTCCCACTGCTATAAAAACGAAACCCATCCAGAATAATTTTTTACTGTAAATCATCTTATATCCTATGACTTATCTATTTTTTTTTACGGCAGATAGTATAGCACCCCCTAGTCATCCTGAAGTTGATTCTTCAGATTTTTGTTTTTTGGATTTCATCTTTACAATCATAAAGCAGCCATGAATATCAAGAAGGCACCAAAAAGGAAAGGCGCAGATAGGCTAAAACCATTTTATAAACCAAACCTCTGCCGGAGAATTTCAGCAATCGATGAAGCAGGGAAAACAAGAATTTTAATAAGTAACAGGATTAAATTTGCCATAGGCATTATCGGGTAACTCCACTGGAACGATACCCGCCAGCATGACAGTGTTGGTTACAAATCACATACCATAAAAAATCAATAGGATGCATACAATGAGGAAACTAATGAAACTAACTGCTCAGATATCTTGGGGTAATTCTTGATACTTGGAGTTTTTATTCACTCCAATTGAGTTGATTCCTGTTTGGACATCTTCCCAGATTCTTTAGAAAACCAATTTAATCAAGCAAACGTATATAATTTAGTAAAATGAATATACTCATTTTATTAATTTTGGAGGTTTCAAATGAATTTGCTCATCCGTTGGGTGATTTCCGGGCTAGCAATTTATCTAGCTGATTGGTTAATCCCGGGTATTCAGGTCAGCCAGAGCGGCTGGGTGGTATATGCGATTATGGCAGTTATCCTCGGTTTAATTAACGCTGTGGTCAGACCCGTGCTGAAATTCCTCTCCTGTCCGCTCATTCTGCTCACCCTGGGATTATTTACCGTGGTGATCAATGCAGTAACCTTTTACTTTGCATCATACATCGCTGAGAGTCTGTTAAAAGTGGGATTTCATGTAGATAGTTTCTGGTCAGCATTATTGGGGTCCATCGTGGTTAGCATTGTCACAGTCTTATTTAATCTGCTGCTCAAGGATGACAATGAAAGACCCAGGAAGAGGATAAACACTAGCGCTTGAAGGCGCTGATTTTTTTAGTCCTCCCAGATCACCACCATATTACCTAATACCGCCCAAGAGTTTTCAAATACTTCTGTGGGGATATCATAGAACTTGCCGTTATTCATATACCTTATGGTGGATTGGTTATATCCGGTCACAATCACGGTATGCTCATACGCAGCCACAATTACTTTACGTTCTGCCTGGTCCACATATTCGTAGGGCACACCTCCCACCATATTGCCAATCACCCAGACAATGACAGGCTGATTGGCTGAAATTTCTGCTTTTAACTGGTGTAGACTAAAACCTTTTATTCCCCGGGCAGGCACTCCATAGCTGCTGCGCAACAGGTTTGCCACTGGGTAGGCATGTACCCCATAGGAATAGGGTGGAACCTGCCCCCACGGATCAGTCACCACCCCTACAAAGCCATAATCGGGGTTATCAGAAATTGGCAGTTGAAATTGAAAATTTGCCTCATGTATATCCACGCCAAAATACTTTGCCCAATCCTGCACGGTGGCGGCTTCGCATCCTATGGCATAAAATTGGCGATGCCCCCAAATGTTCCAAATATAATGTTCTTCGGGCAACTCCCCAGAAGTATCCCTTGAAGAAGGGGATGGGGTGGCAACTACCTGGGTGACCTCAACAGCTACTGATGATTTGTCAGCGGTCTCGCGAAAATTGAATGCAGCATTTTGTGTACCCTGCATGTCCATGGATTGCAGGGTCAAAGCCACCCTTTGTTTAAGATCAATTTCATCCTGAGCCTCTAAATCCTTCCCCAATGCATGACAGGCAACCAGTAAACAAAGAAACCATAACATGAGAAAGATATTTCTAAAGCGCTTTGACGTCAATGAAATCACATCATTGCCTTATTTCATCGCTTCAAGATAATTGGCAACCTATAAGCCCATCATGGGAGTATTGCTGACAGGGATAGAAAAGACCTGAATGGCCGCCTGGCTACCAGCCGGACAATGATATTCACATACACCACAGCCAATGCATAAATCCCGCAACACGTAAGGACGTGGCAGGTTATTTCTTCCTCCCCGCCCCTGCTCATTCCCCGTTTGCAGGCGAATCGCCTTTTCAGGCAATGGGCACATTTCTTCACACACTAAGCAAGGGGTGTCATACGCCCAGGGCAGACAGCGGTCACGATCAATACTAGCCAGTCCGATAGGCGTGATGCGTTTGACATCCATCGTCATTTTCGGGATAGCACCAGTGGGACAAACCTGAATACAGGCGCTACAGTCATACGCACAATAACCTAGCCGCGGGACAAGACGCGGTGTATAAATATTTTGCCAACCTCCTTCCAGCAGACTGGGTTGCAGCCCCTGTGTGGGGCACACTCGCATACATTCTCCACAGCGTATGCAAAGCTCTTCGAAATCGGTGAGCAGGGCACCCGGCGGACGAAGGAGTTGTGCAGGATTACGGCGCTTCACTGGTTGGATACCTGCCAGAACTACTCCACCTGCTGCAATAGCTCCACTAGTTAATAACTCACGACGGGTGAGGTCATAACCCTGCCGTGGAGCAACTTTGTAGGACGGTAATTGCCAGCGAAACTTCACACTGCCCTGTTTACAATCGGTCAGACAATCCAGGCACATCGTACACTCAGCCGGGTCACTGCGATATCCCTTCTCGGGATCAATAGTCCCAGTTGGACAGGTGTGAGCACATAACCCGCATTGGTTGCAGTTATCAGTCACTTCGCGGCGCAATAACGAAAATCGCGACAGCCAGCCAAGCAAGCCACCTAGCGGACACAGGTAACGGCACCAGAAACGCCGTGCCACCCAGTTCAGTGCAAAGATGATAAATAAAATCATGATGATGAATAGCGAGCCATTAAATACACCACCTGCGCCCATCAATGGCTGCAAGTATGCCGTTCTGCGCATCCAATCCAAAACAGTCCAGAGGAATCTGAATTGATAGAGAAAGTTCTCCACGTTATGTACGCCAAATTGCCATGCCGGCAAAATGGACGTGGTAATCGTACGGTTGAGAAGCGTGAGAGGGTCGAGCACCACTAAGGTTTGATTTCTCCATAATGCTGCTAATAGTATGACAACTACTAGCAGGTATTTCAATTTGCGCCACCTGTGGGATAGTTCTCGCTTGATTTGTTTTTGCTGTGAGGCAGATGGAGAAATCCAATCCAAGAGGGAACCGAGTGGACAGATCCATCCACACCAGGCTCGACCGAAAACCAAAGTTAGCAAAATAGTGACCCCCGAGAGAAAAAAACCACCTATGAACATACGACCGGCGAGCATGGCAGTTGCGGCAAGTAATGGGTCGAGTCGATAAAAGAACCCAATTAGCGGAGATGCAGAATTCAAGTTAACAGATTGAAAACAGATATACAGAAAAAGGAAAAAGAAAAGCCATTGTGAGAGCTGGCGGAGTTTCCGCCAGGTGGTGGTTTTCAAACAGCGATCTCCTCAATTTTTATAGAGTTCAAATCGCTTGATCCAATCCCCATATTGGCCGCCAGTTCTACATAGGGAACATCTTGTGGGGTTAGACCAAACAGACCGCAGGCATAGGTATCAGCAGCAACAATATCTGGGCTGGCAATAACCGTCTTTTCCAACCTCACATTATTTAAGTCCCCGCCCGTAGGACCGCCTTTCATCAGCATTCTATAGGCATCGATCACGGTTAAATCCGGTCGCAGCAAACTGGTTAGGTCAGCTATCCGCTGGTGAAGGTTGATGTGAATTAATCCCCTTTCTTGAATCGTACCCATCAGGTTTTTACAACCCAGGGTCAAACGTGCACCTCCGTGATGCTTTGCAATTGGTACATCTATCAATACATCTGTATCCAGAATATCTGCATAGAACCACCATTCTTTTATATCCACACCTTCAGGGATGGAATGCTTTTGAAACTTGGCGGGCACCATCACTTCCATTTCGCCACCTGCTTGCGAAACTGCATCCGCGATGCCACTTTTTTTATAGGCACTGGCAGCTGCCCCTCCAAAGGGATTATCCATCACTCGCACACGGCGTGCTCCTGCACCAAGGCATAAGCTTACCAGTGATGCCACTACCTGGGGATTGGTGGTCGCGGCATATTCATAGGTGTGATAATCTGTGCAAATATTTGGTTTAATGATGACATCATCCCCTTTTTTTACGAAACGCTCCATACCACCCAGGGCGGAAATTGCCCGTTGAGTGATTACCCCAGGATCTTCACCCCGTGCCACAGCAAGGTATGCACTTCCATCTACGGACACCTGAGCAGTTTGGCTTGGTTGCATTGTAGGTACAATGGTCTGCTTGATCACACTTGATTGGGGTGCAGGTAATCCGTCACCGCTGCAGGCAGCGAGTGCTGTGCCCATCCCAACAATTCCCACCATTTGAATGAAATCCCTCCGGCTGATTCTACGATTTTTATTCATCAGAGTCTCCATCACCGGTGTATATGTTATTTTTTAACCAAACTAACAGGTTTAATAGGCTGCTATTTTACCATCAGCGCTTAGATATCCAAGCGGTACACGCGATAGCGTTTATAAATCTGTGCACCGATATGCTCTGCCAGAATGGGCGTGTTAGGATTATCGTCAGATGTTAAGGAAAGGTCTACCCAGGTATATCCCTTGGCGATTACACGTTTCGCCATTTCTTCTAAAAGCAGGATGATAACCCCACTTCCCCAATATTCCGGCAACACCAGTACGCTCTTAATGGCTGCGGATTGAGGTTGAATCCTTGAATAATACAAAGCCTTTAGATAATCCTAGGGATAACGCAGACCATTCAATGTATGAAAACCTCATTCATATTGGGTATAGCAGGTAAAAATCCGATTGTTTTGTTACCCACCTCGGCAAAAAGGATTAATTCCGGATCTGCAATTTTAATAAAGGGTTCCTTCAACTTCTGCAGGGCTTCGCGCGTCCAGCGGATGAAACCCTGTAGGTGCTGTAATGAAGGGTTAATCAATTCCAGGACAAGACCTACCTCATCCTGCCAACGACTGAAATCAGCCTTGCGGATGGTGAAATCCTTGCGCAAACGCACACGCTCCGCCAGGCGGAGAATCTTCGCCAGCGCAGGTGAATCGCGATCCATGCCAATAGCATACGCCAGGTTGTCGCCACGCGCAGGTTTGAAACCAAATCGTTCAACCAACCCCTGATAGTATGCAGGTGTATGCCCGCATAGAATCGCAGGAGGCCTATCGCGCCCTTCAATCAGAATCCCATAACCATCCTCGTAATCTAAATTAAACGGTCCAAGTAGAGAATTCAAATTGTGTGCATGTGCCCATTCAATCACCTGATTAAAAAGAGCCTGCGCTACTTGGTCATCATCGACACATTCAAAAAAGCCGAAAACACAATCACGCCTGCCTGTGGTGGAATTATTTTTATGATCTTCTGCAGCACAAATGGTGCCAACTGGTTGCCCATCACGATAGGTAACAAAAAAATCAGCAATGCCGTGTTCAAACCATGCCCCAAGTTGTGGATTGATTGCCTTTTTACGCTCAGGTAACAGCGGTGGAACCCAGTGCGGATCGCCCCGATATATTCGCCAGGGGAAAGTAAGAAAGTCTTGTTTCTTTTTAAATGAACTGCAAGATGAATCTCAATTTGATTCACGCTGACTCCTGTGCACGGCGTACCTTCAATTCACCTAGAATTCGGCTGAACTCTTCACGGTTAAGAGGATACCTTAAAGCAAATACAATACCCACAATCAGGAAAACGGCAGGGATGGGACCAATTAATAAACGAATACCCAGCAGGGCACTTTGCGATTGTTGAGGAGCGTTTGGTGCATAACGGGTCACCTCCAAAAATACTGCCGTGAGGGGGATTGCTATGGAAGAAGCCACCTTTTGCATTAGCGTGATCAGGCTATAAAACATACCCTCGTGACGTTCACCGGTTTGGAATTCATCCCACTCGATGGCATCCGGGATGATTGACCAGGGTAATACATGAGCTGCACCCACTCCAATACCCGCCATTCCACCGAGGAAAAGAATTAAATTCAATGGTGAAGATGGATTAAGTGAAATCATGACGCACTGCACAACAGCCAAAAACTGATGCCAATGGCATAGGCAATTCGTTTATTCAATCTCCGAGAAACCCACACCCATAACGGTAATGTGATCATGCCCACGACAAAGATCAAACCCATAATCAAATCACTCATCTCCTGACGCTGTACCACATACTTTATGAAGTAAAGGAGATTTGCCTGCAAAATATCAAAACACACCCAGGTAACCAGATATATGATTGCTCCGAAAATAAATGGTTTGTTTTTCAATGAGGCACGAAGCGAATCCTTTAAGTTTGGCTGTGACATACGAATGAATTCCTGTTTCTCCCGAGTAAACAAGAATACTAACCACAGAGGAATGGCGCTGATCAGACCGAAAACCACACCCATGGTAAAAACCCTGGGAGCATTTTGTGGTTCAAATGTGCCTACCATGATGAGTGGCACAGTAAATGCGATTAAACTGCCCAGGATGGAATAAAACATGCGAAACGATGTCAATGAGGTGCGCTCGTCATAATCTTCAGTAAGTTCCGGGGTGAGTGCAAAATATGGCATGTAAACAAATGTTCCACCAGTATCGTAAATTACATATGCCATGGCGTAATAAGCCACCGACGCCAGTGGGTTCTGCCAATTCGGTCTAACCCACATCATCATAAACACAATGGCGAACGGTAATGCCCCGAAGAGCAGAAAAGGTCTCCTCCTTCCCCAGCGTGTACGCGTGCGGTCAGAGATATGCCCAATTATGGGATCATTAAGATAATCCCATGTCCGTCCCAACAAAATAGCAATTGCAGCTCGCTCGGGTGAGAGGTGCACCACATCGGTTAAAAATATTAAGAAGTACACTCCAACAATTGTGGAAGTCAGACTGAAGCCAATATCCCCCTAGCCATAAATAATTTTAGTCATGCGAGACAGTTTTTGTGACATAGTGATATCCTGGTGATTATTATAGATTGATTCTCCTTCCACTTAAAACACATATCCATTGACTTCATTATGGCTGGTTATATTCTGCATTTTATATGATTAATACCCTAAATTTGAAGCCTGTTTTGAAGCCTCCTTTATCTCATAATAGTACGCGTAGAGGTTGTTGGATATTAGCCCTCCTAACCAATACCCTCACCTCATAAGCAGCTGCCCCCTTCCCCTTTGAGGGGGCAGCCATGTATGAGACATATGAATAGCTAGGACCAGAAAGGAGACTTTCGGTTATCAAGATCCCGAAGCCTTGAGTGGATTAAATAAGGCACAGGTACCTGATATATTAACTATGGGTATAACTCAATTATGATCCTATTAATTGCAGTGGTTATGGGATTAATAGCTGGCCTGACCCGGGCAGGGCTGGGTAAGCGCCCTTACCGAGTGGCGGAATTTAAGCTTATCTGGCTCGTCTTTGCTGCATTCCTCATACAATGGTTAACATTTAACTTTACTCACACCCGCCAGTTGATATCAGATGGCTGGGTAAAGGCTTCCTTGGTAGGATCACAATGTTTGTTGCTGATTTTCACCTGGGTAAATCGCCATCTGGAAGGCTTCTGGCTGCTCGGAGTTGGATTATTACTAAACCTGCTGGTTATCACATTAAACGGTGGATTGATGCCGATCAGTCCAGAGACAGCACACTTGCTTATTCCTCAGGGATCAGAATATCAATTTCAGCTTGGCCAACGGTTTGCTTTCACCAAAGATATGGTACTTGAAATTGAGTCAACGAAGTTGTGGTGGCTCTCAGATCGATTTGTTACACCCAACTGGCTGCCTTTTACCATTGCGTATAGCTTTGGTGATATATTAATCGCTACGGGAGCTTTCTGGTTATTGTGGTCAATGGGAAGCTCTAACAAACGAATTAAGGAGACAACACAATGTTGAAAAACATTCCTACCCAGCCTCAAAAAATTAATTTCACGCCAAATCCCGAATACAGCCGCCTGATCAGCGCAGCGGTGATTAATTGCGATTTTCGAAATACTTTACTGGTGAATCCCGCTAGAGCCATCCATGATGGTTACTTTGGTGAACAATTCCATTTCGGAACCATGGAGAATCATCAAATCACTTCCATCCGAGCCACTTCTCTCGTTGATTTCGCCAATCAACTTTCAAAAATATAAAACCATACAGAAAGGAGTAATGCCATGAAAAACAACTTAACCCTCATCCTATGCTCCCTGAACAGCACCAAGGGGCGCCTTTTCATCTCGTTGCTCACCATTACCCTCTTTGTGCTCAGTGCCGGCGCTCCGGCAGCCACCATTGGCATAGGTAAATAATTATCGATAGTTCATCCAGAAGGAGCATCATATGTTAAAGCAGATTACAACCAATGTAAATCAAGTCACCTCAACGCATCACACCGAATATAGCCGCATCCTTTCCGCAGCAGTCATTAACGCGAATTTTCGCAGTATGCTGCTCAGCAATCCGGTGAATGCCATAGGCTCTGGTTACCGCGGGGAACATTTTGAACTGGGCAATGAGGAAAAGAAACATCTGGCATCCATCCATGCCCAAAATTTATCTGATTTTGCGACACAACTTGTAAACATGTAAATTCATTGAAATCAAAAAGGAGAAAACGATGAAAAAGAAACTCACATTAATTGCAAGCCAGCTGCAATGTCCCAAAGGGCGCCTCTTACTTTTTATTGTGAGCATTGCCCTGTTTGTGATCAGTGCTGGTGCGCCAGCCGCTACCATCGGTATCGGCAAATAAATTCATCAGTAAAAGAAAAGAAAGGAACCAACCATGTTGAAGAAAATACAATCTACTACTTTCCCCATGACCTCTGCTGCACGGCATGAATACAGCCGTATCCTCTCTGCAGCGGTGATCAATGCTAATTTCCGCAGCATGCTGCTTGCTGATCCAATCAAAGCCGTAGCATCTGGATACAGCGGCGAACAATTCAAGCTTGGTGGTGATGAAAAACAGCGACTGGCTGCTATTCATGCGAAAAGCCTGGCAGATTTTGCTGCTGAACTATCAAACATCTAATTCAAATATCTGTGGAGATTTTCATGAAAAAAGTAAATCGTGATCTTACCCTGATGGTGAGTCTGCTGAACAGCCAGAGAGGCCGTGTCTTAATTTTCCTGCTCACATTAGCTCTCTTTGTGCTGAGCGCTGGAGCGCCGGCAGCGACCATCGGCATTGGTAAATAAAACGGACTTTATAAAATCCATTTTCTAAAGCAGGTCTGAAACCCAGCTGTTTTGAGCATGCATGAGTCATGCATGTAAACAGGATTGATGGCTTTGATCCACGCTGGATATCAGTAAGCGGTCTTATTTTTGACCGTTTAGTCAGACTGGCAGTTTTACCTGCAATGCAGAATTTCATATGAATCACTTAAAGTCCATAAAAATTATCTTGGTAACCAGCACCCGCACCTACACTGACAGCACCTCGGTGGCTGCAGAACTAGCGGAATTAATTGCCAAATCAGGCAAACGAGTGCTCCTGATTGATACAGACTTTCACCGACCTCTGATTCACCAACTTTACAAACTATCCAATCAGGTAGGTCTCGCAGATTTGTTGAATGGTGGAAAGAAACCTGATTTCTACATACAACACGTGAGCGAACCTAACCTGCAGGTGATTACCTGTGGCCATGCATCACAACCCCCGTCAGAGTTATTCTCAGATATGAAATTCAATCATTTCCTACAAAGCCAGAGTCAATCCTTCGATAAGATCATACTGCATGGACCTCCCTGTTTTCAAGAAGAGACCGTTATCCTGGCTTCCCAGGTGGATGGGGTAATCCTGATGATTCAACCAGGTCATGCAAAATCAGAGATCTCACGCGCTATTATTGAAAAATTCAAACGAAAAGGCGCTAACATTATTGGCATCGTCATGCGCGATCAACCCAAACATACACAAAGTCAGTCCACATTTATTGAACGTCTTCTCACATATGATAAACAGACCCGATTATCATCCTGATCACTAAAGGATATTCACATTCAATATCCTTTCGAATTAACTCTCACATACATTGCTTTATTCCGTTATACTCTTACCAAATTGACATTTAAACCATCATCACATAGGAGGGCATCATGCAACCTCAAGGTATGCAGGCTGATATCGAACAGGCGAAAGGGCTGTTGCAACCCTGGTACGCCTCTCTCGCGGATCCCGAAAAAGCCCAAAACGATGTACTGAAACACCTGATGAGTATATATTCACAAACGATATATGGTCGCCAGCACGAGGCGGACAAGATATCTACCTTGGAAGCATTTCGCCGGCAATTCCCGGTAATGACCTATGAGGATTACAAACCACTCATTGATCGTGTAATGGCAGGTGAAACGAATTTATTGTTAAATGAAGAACCAATCGGTTGGGCTATCACCCGGGGAACAACCAAAGGTGAAACAAAATTCATCCCCATGACACCCACTGATTTGAAAATGCGGGTTTCAGCAGGAAGGGCTGTCCTTAATTACGCGCTCTCGACACAACGTTTCGATATTTTCGCTGGGGTTAATCTCAATTTAAACTTTCCCTCAGTGGTTGGCAAAATTAAGGTGGGAAAGCGTGAACTGGAGTATGGATATAGTTCCGGCATATACACCAAATATGTATCCACCGCCACACCGGTGCGGTCTATCCCCTCGCAGGAAGAAATTGATGCACTGGGTGGAGGAAAAAGCATTAAGGATTGGGAAGCGCGTTTTGAACTGGCTTATCAGAAATGCAGATCCGAAAATGTCACCTTGGTGGGTGGGGTGGCGCCCACCGCAATACAATTTGGTCGCTACCTCTACCGAACATATCGCAAATTACCACGTGACCTTTGGAAAACCCAAATTATGACCCTAGGATCCGTGCCGGGAATCAATACTCGCCTAGCTCTTACTCTTCAATCCCATTATGGCAATGCGGCCATCCGCGAGATCTACGGGGCAACTGAGGGGATGTTTGGTCAACAACTAGATGACAAACGTGCCTGGTCGCCCAACTATGATCTGTTTCTCTTTGAAGTGGAAAACGAGAAAGGAACCCATATGCTGTATGAAATGAAACCCGGAGAGCTGGGTAGCCTGATCGTATCTACCCCCATCCTGGCACGTTATAAAATCGGTGATTTAATTTTAGCTTTTGAACCGCCTTATTTTCGGTGTGTCGGTCGAGAGCATTGGTCAACTGTACTGAAGTACTGGTGGTATGAAACCATCACTTTAAATTTCGGTCAGTTATGAAATTTTAATTCACCCAACAACAAAAGACCTAGCTAATGGCTAGGTCTTTTGCTCGATGAATCAAAATTTATTTCTTGAGCACTAGCCCATTAATTAGAACGCCTATTCCCACAGCAATGAGCACCAGCGGCCAGATTAAGTTCCAACCAAACCAGTTACCCAAACCGATGCCAATAAAAACAGCGGATACGATCAAAGTACCAACCACATGACGGCGAAACGCGGGAACCAGCAATCTTACTACTGCTTCCAGTAACAGGATGACGCCAGCCCCCAGAGCAATCAAACTCCACACACTGGGTTCGAACACATCCAGCCCACGTGGAAGCAGGTCGTGAAACAACCCTTGGGGCAGGTTCAATTGCTCCAGCCAACCCTGATTCACCGCCAGAAAGGCTACACCTGCCCAGATCAGGATGAGCGCCCAAACCACGGTGCTGAGCACATCACGCTCCTCAACCTTCTCATCATGCTTCTGCATTTCCTTCTCATCTTTCTCACCAACTTGTTTATCAGCCATCATTCCTCCAGTTTTTATGATTATTTACTTATATTAAGTATAAAACACGTCATCCAAATGGATTTAACCCTCAAGCGGATTATCTAATATTTATTACGTTTTGACAACAAAAAAGTTGCTTTAATGACCTTGATCACCCTGAGTTTTGTTCTATTGATTTTCGATTCGAGTGATCTGATAAAAAACGATGGGAATATTCCTGTAGAAAGGGTTCTTATGATGTTTTTAAATATTGATTAAAAAAGGCAATTCCGTGTTGCATAAAGAGCGCATCACCTTCACCCTGGAAGGTGTGCGGTTGGTTGGGATAGAGATAGCATTCGACCTGCTTGCCTAATTCATTGAATTTGCGACAAAGCTCAGTCGTCCAGCGCACCGGCACAATCTCATCTTCCTCTCCATGGTGCAAGCTAACTGGAGTACGAATCTCATCCAAATATTCCACTGGGGAGATAGATACCACAATATCATCTGCAATTCTAATTTTTTCCTCCCGCCGTCCATCATTACCAAAATGAGCCAGATTGAACAATTCATCAGCATTCACTGAAGCATACAGTAACCCGGCTTTGATTTCCTGATCAATTAACAAAACGCGCAACACCACTCCCCCACCCATAGAATGTCCCCATAGACCAATGCGTCCTGGATCGGCTTTCTCCAACAAACCCTTCAAACCGCTTTGATCTTTCACCAGTTGAATTAAGTTTAAGATATCGATTGTATCCCCCACCCCAAACTCATTTGGTCCATCCTCTGAGGGAGGGTAACCACGCAGGTTAGGGTGAATCGCGATATAACCGGCTTTGGCAAACGCATCCGCATAACGAGTCGAATATGTCAGCATGACATATTCATCTGGGTCTACGGCACCATGAATGAGCAGAATTACCGGGAAAGGTCCTTGCCCAGTTGGGATATCCAGAAATCCATACAGGTTTAATCCCTCGCTGCGGTATTTAAAGCGATAGCGTGTGAATTCTGGCAAACTTTCCATCCATCCTGCAGACTGCAGCACCCCACCGCCATACCTGCGCGATTTTAACGCGTCGATGGTCAGCCACTCGTATGGATTCAAAGTGGGGGTTAGGGAAGAGTGTGTTGCAGGTGAAGGTGTGGGTAAAGCCATATTGGTAGGCATGGGTTGTGTGACGGTTGGACCCACAGTTGGCGAGAGTGAAGTTTTACGCACCTGTGGTGTTGGTAAGACAGAAGACTTGCATGCACTCAATAGACAGGTCAGTAGAATACAAATACCAATAAACCTAAATGAAGATTTAATATAGAAAGTAGCATACATATGAATTATCTAATAGCAGTAACTATAATATCAAGACCTATTCTTGAAGAATAAAGAGCCCTCATCTATATAGATTTCCTGGAACAATTTATCTCAAAATAATTTCCTTTAACTTCAAGGCGTTGCGGTGGGCGTAGCCACCAACATCATTATTGAAAAAGATGTATACTGCTTCAGCACCTTGCGAAATCATACCATGCGCCAGTCTTGCTATTTCACTCAGTTCTGACACAGAGTAATCATCTGCATACCATCTTCGCCTTCCATGCAGGCGGATGTAACCGCTTTTGCCAGTTAACCTGGTCTGCAGTGTGGATTTGGGAGAATCTGCACACACATAAGCAGTACCCATTTCCTGCAACAATTCATAGGTTTCTGAAACTTCCCAGCGTGAATTACGAAATTCCACAGCCACCTTCGTTGGGTCAGGAAATGCCTGCAGCGCCGCACGCAGACGACGAAAATCCAAAGCCATGTGCGGAGCCAATTGTAGCAAGATCATGCCCAATGTCTCGCCCAATTGCTGAGCACAGGTGCTAAATTCGAGGATATCCTGAGTTGTGTTCACCAGCATCTTGCGGTGGGTGATAATTTTGGGTACCTTAAGCGCATAACGAAACCCGGGAGGAGCCTTGGAACGCCATCTCTGATATGTTACGATTTTAAATGAACGATAGAAGGTGGCGTTGATCTCGACCGCATTGAAGTGCTGCGCATAGTACTCAAACCAGCGGTCCTTGGACATTTCTGTTGGATAAAAATCCCCTCTCCAACCATCATAAGTCCAGCCCGAGGTGCCAATATAATACATGGATTTATTTTCCATACACTTATCATATCAATAAGTTTGCAGAATGGGCTGTGTACTTAAGAAAACCTTGGTTTAGTAGAGCTCTCGGATTATTTTGAACTGTTATGATTTAATCATAAAATCCCCGCTTTTTGGCTTCTTCTAATATCTCGGCTGTGGTGGTGCAGCCCACGCGGGTCACCCCCAGAGCGCGCACGCGCAGTACATCATCCAATGTCTTTATCCTCCCAGCGGCTTTTACCTGCACTGCAGGAGGGCATTCCCGGCGCATGAGATAAAGCACCTCATCACTGGCACCGCGATAAGCCATGCTACCATCGGATTGCTTGACATAGTTATAACCCGTGGAGGTTTTGACAAAGGCCGTGCCCACCTCACTGCAAAGATGGCATAATTTAATACGCAGTTCATCCTGTGCGATGAAATCGGTCTCAAAAATAACCTTAAGGAGTGCTTGATGAGTGATGCAGACATCATTCACCTGCTTCAATTCATCGCGCACATACTCCCAGTCCTGGCTTAACACCTTGCCGATATTAATCACCATATCCAATTCTTTGGCACCGTCCTGCAGGGCTAATTCTGCTTCTTTAACCTTAATCTGTACTTTATGGCTGCCGTGCGGGAAACCAATCACCGTGCTGACAAAAACATCCGAGCCAGCCAGCTGCTCTCGAGCCAGTGAGATGGCGTAGGGTTTAATGCACACAGATGCCACATCGTACTGCCTGGCCAGCTGACAGCCCGCAATCAGGTCTGTATCTGTCAGGGTGGGGTGCAGCAGGGAATGGTCAATCATCTTCGCTATAGCGCGCAGGCTTTCAGCCATATTAACCTCCTAGAAAAGGAATGCCCACTATTCTACTACGAACGGTAATCGATATACAAAATAACTTGATTGCTAATTAGCGAAGAATAATCACCAGATACCCGGTATCAGACGATAGCGAGTACGTTGAGCATATTCAGCATAGCCTGGCAATTCGGATTGCAAGGTTTTGTCTTCCAGGTATGTGCGCAGCACCATGAGAATGCAACCAGCGAGCATGGGTATATAACCCCACCAGGAATTCATGAATAAGGGTATGGCCAGGTAGCTGACAATTCCACCTGCATAACCGGGATGACGAAGGATGCGATATGGTCCACTTTGAATGACCTGGTGTCCCCTATCGGTTTGGATGCGCACCACTGCAGAAAAGTAACGGTTTTCCAGCATGGCCCAGGTAGAAAAAATAAAACCGAAGATGATCAAAATAAATCCTGTCCCTATCACCGTGGCAGAGAAAGGTTGAGTCCAACCAAAACGCTTATCCAATCCCAGAACAATATATGTAAGGATGGGTAAATACATGGAGACAAACGGTCCCAAGCGGCGGTCCCACTCCTTAATACCTTCTGCAGATGTATAACGGCTGCGCTCTATTAACAGGTCGGGATTCTTAATGGCAGTTAGCACACGCGAGATTATTGAAAAGAAAATGCTCATCGCACCTAACACCCAACCCTGCCACCAATCCCATTTCCCTGAGATCGCAAGGGGCAGGAATGTCATCAATAAGTAAATTAAAGCTGCTACTATTGTCACAATTGAAAATTTCTTATCATCTTGTTTCATTGACCGTCCTTATGTGATTATAACGATGAACATTTATTTGACATGCATTGCATGTATGGTTTCTTAATCATCTATGGTATGGTTGTGAATGGAGTGTCTCAATACTTTACTACTACCAATTGATAAAGAAAAGAATGCCATCGAACCACGTTAAGTTTGTTTATTATTAACTTCTCCCATCATTGAACCGGTTTCTGAAATAAAAATATTTGTGATTTATGCAGAATAAATAATGGGCCCGGCAGGATTCGAACCTGCGACCAAGCGGTTATGAGCCGCCTGCTCTAACCGCTGAGCTACGGGCCCTGTCAATCGAGATTATAACATGCAGACGGGGATTTCAAATTAAAAAATTACTTATAGAAAAATTGTTTTTCCATTAATATTTCGAGAAAGACTTGTCATGGATTCCTAGTTATAATTTATTACCCATATAGAGTATGCCTAAAATCCCTCCTTGGAGTCGGAATATCATTTTAATCACCACCTTTGGCATTGCCATGGGTGCACTGGAAGCCATCGTGGTGGTCTACCTGCGCATGCTTTACTATCCCGATGGATTTGAATTTCCACTTAAACTGATCGACTCTGCAATCTATGGGGTGGAAGTGCTGCGCGAGCTGGCTACGCTGGTCATGCTGTTCAGCATTGCCTGGCTGGTGGGTAAGGCTTTTTATGAGCGCCTGGCATACTTCCTCCTGGCCTTCGCTGTATGGGATGTTTTTTACTACTTCTGGTTGAAGGTGCTGCTGGATTGGCCTGCGACACTGCTGGATTGGGATATCCTCTTCCTCATCCCCATCACCTGGGTAGGACCAGTATTAGCACCGCTCATCTGTTGCCTGATTATGACCTTCATAGCGAGTGTGATTTTATTCTTCATTCAGCAGGGCATCAAAGTGAAATTTCGCTGGCAAGAATGGCTGTTGTTATTAGCAGGTGCACTGATTATTTTCTATACATACATTCGAGATTACCTTAACCTGCTAATAGAGGGAAGTTACCTTACGGACCTCGCCAACCTGAGCAATAACCCTCAATTTCAAGCAAAAGTACTCAGCTATATTCCGATGGATTATCAATGGGGCATATTTGCACTGGGAGCAAGCATGAGCATCCTCTCCACAATCTTAGTGTGGAGAAGATATCAAAACCGAACCAGTTGATGCAATTGGTTTAAAAAACCAGGGGTGATAATCCGGATTTTCCGAACATCACCCCTGCATGCTTTACCTCACCCGGATTGCAGGATGTAATCGATTGCCTCATTCAGAACGACATCCTCACCGGATAGTACACTCTCCAGCGTAACCGGGATCCTTGTTTCTGGAACCACACCCGTTCCCTCCAGGAAAATGCTGCCATCCGGTAAGGTGTAGCGACCAGTCGGCACAGTCATCTCCATGCCATCAGGTAAGAGAAAACTACCTCTAGCGGTCTCCGCTTCCACCCCGCCGGTGGGGAACTGCCCCATCACCTGCATACCCGGCACCTGGCTGAAGCCATAGGATTCAATTTCACAGGCGCTGAAACAGAATTGATCCACCAGCAGGACCATCTTATCAAAGCGGAATTGCTCCACATTGGGATACACTTTATCCCGCGGACCTTCTGGCTCAAACTTACCAGTCTTATCACTGAAGTACTCTAATTGACCCAACAGTATATCCTGATCATATAAATAACCTGCCAGGCCCAATGGTGAACCTCCAAAATTATGACGCATGTCAATAATCAAACCCAAAGCATTATTTTGTGTGAATGTTTCCAAGGCACGCTGGAAGATGCGAATGAGTAACCCTAGGTCATCATACTGGCTGTTTATGCGGATATAGCCGATGCCGTTGGGGAACAATTGGTATTCAGCCGGCAGTACATTTTCATCCCGCTCGCCGCCCAGATAAGTAGCAAATAAACTATCCAATTCATAGATGGATGTAAGGGTAACCATTCGCGATTGAGCGGATGGGTTGGTAAAAGTCACTGTTGCATTCTGGTTAATTCCTGAGCGGGTCAAGAACACCGTCTGCTCATAACGCAACCCGAAATCGCTGGATTGGGGAGAGAATGGTTGTACCTGGTTGATGGCTTCTGCTATCGGCAGATTATTAAATGCGGTAACCTTCGCGCCTACCTGCATCCCAGCCTGCTCTGCAGGCCCACCAGGCATTACATAGACCACCACCACATCGCCGTTGCTTAATTCACGCACAGAAAAACCAAAACCGCCTAAGATATGTTCTTGGTTATAGCGATATTGGTTATTCCCACCGGAGAGGTTTACATGACCATCGCGAAAACTCATGCTGAATTCGCGCAGGGCTAAATAAAATGCATAGGAATCCTCCTGTTGCTGAGCTGCCTCTACCTTGGGTGCAATGCGTTGATACAGACTATCCCAATCCGGTTGTTTCCCGGGAACACCATTGAAGGCATATTCCCTACTCACTTTTTCAAATAATTGGTTAAATGCCTCAACATAGGAAAGGCTGGAGTAATCCTTGACTGCGATATCCTCCGGTTCGTACAGCACCAATTCAGGATTTTGATCGCGGATGATAGCGAATGGGGTTTGATCCAGGTCGATGACTGAATAACCGGCAGGCAGGGTCATGATCGGGTCATCACTTGTAAACAGCAGTCCATCCATACCAAAACCGGAGGGAAAACCCTGCTGGTCATCCTGCGACCAGACCACCAGTTTGCCACCTATGATTTCATCCTGGTTTTCGGCATCCGTTTTTACTGATGCGAGATATGCTGGCCACCCAAGCGATCGGTCATCCCCCTCTGAGAAGACACCCCCACTCAGGTTCGGCGAGTAGGTAACTACAAAAATTTGCACACCCTCATCCTTGCGGTTATTCTGATCGACATCATTGAATTTGCCTTCAGGCACAGCCGGCAGAGCCAGGCGATAAGTGCCGCGGTTATTTTCTTTGTCCACAGACATGAAACCCAGCACCTGACCCTCCACAGGCAGTTCCCACTCCTTATCGCGCAGGACAAATCCGGTGATATCGTTAAGAGCTACAGCATGTTCCACATAATAGGTCTCAACCACAAAATCATTACTATAGGTGAAATTTCCCGTAATGAGTACAGGTCCTCCCTCAACAGGCACGCCCAACCGTGTACTCTGACCTGGTTTGCAGGCAGTGAGCAGCAGTGCAGCAAAACAGACAAGCAGTGCCATTATGTATAGTACTTTTTTCATTGGTTTATCTCCCAATTCATTTTTCATGATTTACTCGAGATGATCAGACAATATATTAAATCACAGAATTCGCTTTCTCGTTTATTACAACCAAAGATGATTTTGTTTATAAGAGTGTCAATCCTCTTTTTGCTAAGAAAATACTTAAATCAGTATGTAGGAAATCATTCTATCAACGATCCATATTAACATCGTTTTTTCATTGCCTAATCTCATAGTCAAATTATTAATTCTTTTTCACGAAGCAAAAGCATGATTTAGTTTTCTTTTTAATTATGTATATAATGATAGTTAATTCATAATTGAAAACTTGGAGGTGACCAAATGAAGAGAAAACGCACATTGATTCTGCTTGTTACCATCGCGCTGATATTGACCATGTTGGCATGTGATGTTAGTTTTAATCTAGGTGGTGAGAGCAAGGAGGAAGAAGAAAAACGTATCCCTGTGGAAACTGCTGTGGAAATGACCCTTGCAGCCAGAGGCGGTACTGCACCCACCAACACCGTGGGGGTGACTGCACCCACAGACACCCAATCGGTTTCACCTGGAGTCTCGCTAACTCCCAGCGCCACACCCCTACCCTGCAACAGACCAAAATTCCAGTACGAGACCATCCCAGATAACACTAACTTCCCCAAGAACACTGCTTTTACGAAAAGCTGGACAATTAGAAATGACGGCACGTGCACCTGGGATTCCAGCTACCGCTTCGTTTTTACTTCGGGCAATTCCATGGGCGGACCCACCTCAATGGCACTCCCAAAAGAGGTGGTTCCCGGAGATACAGTGACCATCTCCATCAACCTGGTATCACCGAATACTGATGGCTACTTCACCGGATACTGGAAATTAAAATCAGGCAGTGGGGAATTGTTTGGCAATTATTGGGTGACCATCAGTTCCGGCACTCCACCGCCACAGCCGGCTGCCTTTGCCGTCACCAGCGCCGTTGTACAGGCCGAACACGTGACGATCGATGGCGTTTGTCCGCTCACTTTCCATGTAGGAGCAGACGTCACTGTTAATGGTCCGGGCACAGTAACCTACTGGTTCTCGTTTAGTAATGGAACAACCAGTGCAGCAGGTTCATATACCTTCCCGGCAGCTGGTACCAAGTTACTCACAACCAATTTCACGGTAAATGCCACCGGTGATTATTGGGCAAAATTGTATATCGATACACCCAACCACCAATGGTTTGGGCCGGTAAATTTACATGCGAACTGTTCATAATAACCACGGGCAGAGCCATTGGCTCTGCCCTTTTTTTATTTCCTCATTTCAAAATCGAAATTTAGTCTGATTAACTATTAATCCAAAATACACTCTGGTGAAGATTCCGCCACCTCAATTAAATCCAAGCGATTCTCTCGAGGGGAATAGTAAGAGCGATCGGGCAACAACTCATACGCTTGATGGAAATAATGCCGAAAGATCAGGCGGAAGGTGTTCACAGGGGTGATGCCTGGACTAATCCTCGGTGCATCCTCACCGGGAAGATGCACTACATATAAGATGTTCATGCGCTCTCCATAATCCCCGCTCTCCACGATGCCATGATCACCCTGTAGGATGATGATGGGTGGCTGAGATGAAGAAGACAGTATTTTTGGGATAAGATCCAATATCCAACTATTGATGAACTGCACCTGCTGCACATAACCGGATACAAAATATTCATAATTAATGGCCGCGAAATATTCATCCCGGTAATAAGCATCCTCCTGCTGAAATGAGCCTGCTGCATCGAACACGAATGGACCGTGGGGCGTTTCTATGTGGGGAAACACAAATTTTGGCGATTCCACATGAATAGCTTCCTCAATTTTATTCAAAGTAAATAACTGACGTTGATAATGTTCATACACAGGTGAGGAAAGCCAGGTAATGATTTGATTTTTGAAAGATGGCAATAGGTCAATGAATGCACGCAAGAATGTGTTCCTGATTAGCACCCCTTCGAACTCATTTAAATACGGCATTGTAAATAGTGGTGGATGGTATTCATAAAATACATCCGCATCAGAGAAGTTCCAGTGCACGCTGCTGAAAGAGACAATTTGATAATTAAGTTCCTCCAGTCTCCTGCGGACCTGACTATGCACGAGCAAATTATCAATCTCATATTCATTGATTTTTGTTATATCCATCAGGGATTGGATGTAATCCAGATTAAAAGAGGATGACAGGGATAGCGCCGTGTGAGCATAGTTGCTGCGGCTACAGTCCGCAACCTGAAAATTCATATCCCTCAATCTTTCAATAAAATCTGAATTGTCAAAATTGAATTTATTCAATAAGTGATCCTGCCGATCATAGGCGTCCAGGATGATCCAGTAAATATCAGGTTTTAAGGAATCATCTATCTGGCTTGTTTTTCCCTCTTGGGGTTCATCAGCCCAACTGTATGAGCGAAAATTCATCTTTACAGATAGAATATTCACCAGTGGGATGACCAACAGGTATATGGAAAATAAATTTGCGATCAAGGTGACGTGATCCCATGATCGAATTTTTTTCAAGACGAGGTACCCTGACCCGATCATTACCCCTACCAGCATCAACAACAAGATGCGGTGATGACCAAGGGTGCCATTCAAAATAGATGCTTGTTTAAAGAATTGATAGAGTAGACCATAGGAGAAGAAAAAGAATAGCAATAATGAGGTTATTAAAGCAGAACGCTGCCAATCTTTCATTAAGACAAAGACAGCCATCCAAAGGATTATGCTGAATAGCATACAGACCAATATGCTGCGGACAGAACTTAGCGGGTCAATTTCAGCAAGGTTCTGGTATGCCAGGGCAATGGGGAAGAAAATAGAAATTAGAACAGGATGAAGAGGAATTTTTTTTCATTTAATGAGATATTCTAACCCCTTATCTTATTAACCTCTTTGTTATCGATGTAAAAAGCGGGCGATGGGATTCGAACCCACGAATATCAGCTTGGAAGGCTGACGCCTTACCACTTGGCGACGCCCGCGTGAATGCATATTTTACCATCAAGAATTCATCGTTCGCCTATGGTTTTTGTGGTTCGATTTTTTTTGCACTAACCAAAGGGCTGCTACCAAAGCCACCAATCCAAACCCATCAAAAATGATAAAACGCTGAATGGATGCGCTCGCGATGGAATGAACCTGAAAAAGCGTCAGGTAAATGATTCCCTCGCCTACCAGACCAATGGACTGCATGGCAACGGCTTCCACCAGCGATATTTTATAGCGGATGGGATGGGTGAACGCGACCAGATACGGCACATTCCACATGAGGAAAAGCACCCCCATGCCGCGCATCATGCTCTCACCGACCACCCCTTCCAGTTCAAAGCTGGGTGCGTATCTGGCAGGTTGGCAGAGAAAGGCTAACGCGCACTGGATATTCATAAATAGCACCAGGCCGATTAACAAGCGAGCCAACCACAGCCATGAATTTTTTCTGCGCATGCCCTTGATTATATAAAAAAATCCACCTGTTTGTTGACAGGTGGAGTAATTAATAAACCTAACCAAGATTGATCTGATGGCGTTTATTCCACGGGGTAGGCCGCCACGCCTACTGTGCCGGGACCAAAGTGACCTGCCAGGGAAATACTCACTTCAGCCAAACTGGCCTCAACGCAGTTGAAGCGCTGAATTACCTTCTGCAGCAGATCTTTGCCGGCCTGTAGGTCATGCGCATGCACCACACCTATGTTGACTTTTTTCTGCCCCAATTTGCGTTCCATTTTATCCAGCAGCAGGTCTAACGCTTTCACCCGCGAGCGCACCTTTTCGCCCATCTCAATGATGCCGTTCTTCAATTCAATGATGGGCTTAACCTGTAGCAAAGAAGCCAGGGCAGCCTGCAGGTATTTGATGCGCCCACTCAGGCGGGCGTATTTAAGTGTATCCAATGTGAATACCAACTGCATGTTTTGACGGATATATTCCAGTCGTTTGAGAATCTGATCCACGGTTGCGCCGGCACGCTCCATCAGGCGGGCTTCCTTGCACATCATACCCATGCAAATGGTCCCGCTGGCGGAATCAAAAGGCACAATGTTAAGTTCCCCCTTGAGTTGAGCAGCGGCTTCTCGCGCGGAAGACATCGTGCCTGAAAGTTTATCGGTGACATGGATAGAAATGACTGTATCGCCTTTTTGGGCAATTTTGCGGTAGAACTCCATGAATTGATGAGGTGTAGGTTGGGAAGTGGTCGGGATGACCCCTTTTTCCTCCACCAAACGATAGAAGTCATCGTACTTGATATCCACACCCTGCAGATAGGACTTTCCCTCGAAGATGATGTTGATCGGGATGAGGTCAATCTGGAATTCCTGTTCCCAACCGGGAACCAGGTCACCTGCGGTATCCATAGCGATTTTAATCATTGATTTATCCTTTCTTCTAATTGAATTAACCCCTATAATGCAATACAGTTATTGATTAAGAATATCGAAATCATAAAACAAATTTTGATTTTATTTTCGATCTGTTCAAACATTAAGATTGACTTACATTAAACTACAAGTATATACTCTTTATTGCAAGAGAAAAAGTAACCAAAAAAATTTAGAATGGCCACTGTCACTACCTCGCCAACCAACCGAAATGACTTTAACATTCTAGTGTGGGAAATTGTGCGCCGCATCCCTGCGGGTAAAGTCATGACTTATGGGCAAATTGCAAGTCTCATTCCACCGCCAACCAAGATAAGCGTGCAGGGGTATCGCGCTTTGGGACCTCGCTGGGTGGGCGGAGCCATGTCAAATTGCCCTGCAGATGTGCCCTGGCAGCGGGTGGTCAATTCACAGGGCAGGATCAGTCTGCGCGATAGTAGCAACAGACAACGCCTTCTATTGGAAGGTGAGGGGGTTGAATTCAATCAGCAGGGTCGCATAGATTTGAGGAAATATCAATTTAAAGTTTGACGATTTGCATTGTATTGATTTATTCATATAATCTTAAATGTATATATTTTTTACAAAGAGGTGAAACTTGTGCTGCGTGATTTCTGTGATTTTATTGATTGGACCCCGTGCCGGCATCCTGATCTGGTGGCTGCTTAATCCTGCACGTTTCAATGTGGTTTTTGATACCCTACTCTGGCCAATTCTCGGATTTCTCTTCCTGCCCTTCACCACCCTGGCTGCCCTGCTGGTCTATCGACCTATATTCGGTGGTTGGGTTGGTTTGAACTGGTTGTGGATTGCTTTGGGTGTATTAATGGACCTAAGCGCTTATGGAGGGGGTATTTTTAGCCGTAGAAATCGGTAGGATTTATTCACCCAGTCAGGAAAGAACTATCTACTTGATTAACAAATGACCTCTCCCATGGAAAAATCCGGGAAAGGTCATTTCTGTATTAAATCTTTCAGGACAGGATGTAATCAGCTCTACTCAATAATTATTTCTACCAGCCATTTTACCCATTTACCACCAGTGATGTTAGGCATAATAGCACGCAGCGGGAAGCCATGTAGCACGGGAAGTGGTTGGCCTTCCCATTCATAGGCAAGAAAATTTTCTTCTTCCAACGCTACATCCAAATCCATAGTTACCCTGTACCCATCCGCGCTGACCAGGGTTATTTTGCTGGCGGTCGGTTGGGGTTCAGCTAACTTCAATACCTCATAAATTGGCACACCCGACCAGGTGGCAAGGTCTTCAAAAAAGCCGGGGCAGACTAATAAAGGAGTGGCGGTTACTTTGGGGAGACAGCGCAAATTGTCATAGGTAAGACTGAGGGGCTGATTCACTGACCCGGTGATTAGTAAACGATAAGATGAAAAATCAATGTCTGGGGCATTTCCGGTAACATGTAAACCAGTAGCTTCATCCAGCTCAGCATATCCGGGAATTTTAGCTGGCAGTGTGGGGACCTTTATTGGTACAGGAGTGCAGTCTGGTATATCATGTGTTTCTATGGGAGTGACCACCTGAATTACAGGATTCTCAGTGGTTAGGTTGGCACCTGCAACACAACTACTTATTAATATTACTAATAAGATAAAAATTGGCGTATTTTTCATGGGTTGATTATATCAGGTTAATGTTTTGCTTTAATTCACAATAGATTTTGCCTAGTATGGAAAAGTAATTTTGCCTTCTAATCCGAATACGCGCAGCGTATGCCCATATTGAAGTTCCAATAAATCCCTACTGCACGGTAGCGGAAACTCGAACGCTGATAGGCAAGACCATCGTTCCAAGGCCCTCCCCTCAGGATGCGTTCCGGCCATTTCGATCCATCCGCGATATCATATTGCGATTCACGCCCATCATTGGCATCATACGGATACGGCTCAGCCGCTGTGCTGGTCCACTCCCACACATTACCGGCCATATCTAACACACCGTAAGGGCTGGCACCCGCTGGGTAGCTCCCCACCGGTGATGGTCCTGCATAACCATCATCAAAATTAGTATTAGCGATCACGCCTTTCTTGGCTGGAGGGCAGTTTTTATCGCATATATTGGCGTATTGCGCAGTATAGGGATTATTTCCCCAGGGATACTTGCGCCCATCCGTCCCGCGGGCGGCTTTCTCCCATTCCGCTTCGGTTGGCAGCCGCCTGCCTGCCCATGTGCAGTAATCCCTGGCTTTAAACCAAGACACATTGATTACCGGGTAATTGGCATATTTGGGGTCTGTAAAATATTCTTTGCCCTGCGGAGGAATATTGTTTGTCTCAAAAGGCCGACAAGCCCCATCTGCAACACACATCTGGTATTGCCTGATAGTGACCTCGTTTTTATCAATCCAATAATCATCCAGGTAAACCGTCTGTACCATAAAATCTGGATACGGACCCGGCCATACATTTACGGTACAATCCGTTCCCTCACAACCCATGATAAATTCACCTGCAGGGATGAAAATCATTTCCATCTGGTCTTTCTCAGAAATCCAGTTACCCGATGGCGTGGCTTGGGTGGGCTGAACCGTATGTGTGGCAGTTGCCACCATCGCGGTGGTTGAATCCACAGCAGCAGTGGTAGCATCATTGGCTGGCTCAGGGTTAGTGCCAGTCTCTTGAGCAGATGGGGTCCTACCTGATTGACAACCGCTGAAAACCACCGCTAACCCTAAAGAGAATACAAATAATATTAATAGAAATAATTGATATTTATCCTTTGACATGATTCAATCACTTGAGTTGCTTAAAAAAACGCGATAAATATACCACTGATTTTCGGAAATAGAATATTGACAAAAAATCATCTCTCAATTTAGAAAGGGAAATGATACTGATTCAACCCTAACTCCTTTTTTAAGAAAAGTAAATCCTTTTGAAGACTCGCAGGGATGGGTATGCCTTCTGCCCGGATGATCTTTTCAATTTCATATTCTTTTTCTCCAGCGGTATAAATTCTTGCCTGCCCTGGTGCTTTGTGGGAGTGGCGCAGGTCATGCAGGATTTGGGTAGTCGTGGCTTTAAATTCATCTAGCGGACAAAATGCCTCAATTTTGATTGCCATGAAAAAGTGACCCACACAGAAAGGTACTGGCTGTCCATTTTCACCAATTCCTGATAATCCCAGCAAAAACGCACCACCCTGCAGTGCCGCTGAAAGGATTTCCACCATAGTGCTTAACCCATAACCCTTGTGACCGCCAAACTCTTCCCCAGCTCCTCCCAGGGGTAGCAGGGCAGCACCCCCCTGGGTTAGTTGGTTTAATATTTCTTCTGCATCCGTAAGAGGCTGATTTTGCTGGTCAATCACATAACCCTCCGGCACCGGCTTACCCTCACGCGCGAGCACCTCAATTTTTCCCCGTTGTGTAATGGAAGTTGCCCCATCGAAAAGATATGGAAAGTCATCATTGCTTGGAGCAGCAAACGCGATGGGATTGGTTCCCAGCATGGGCTGCACCCCAAAGGTTGGCGGCACAGCGGGTCGCGCGTTGGTGAACGTCAGGCCAATCATGCCCTGATTGGCAGCCATCTGCGCATAATAGCCAGCAATGCCAAAGTGGGTGGAGTTCCGCACCGCTACCGAGCCCATGCCGAACTCGCGTGCCTTATCGATTGCCAGCTGCATGGCGCGCTTGGCAATTACCATACCCATGCCATGATGCCCATCCACCACCGCAGTGGTTGGGCTTTCTCGAACTATTTCAAAGTTCGTGATTGGATTATGCTGCCCGCTCTTCATTCTTACGTAATAGTATTTCAACCTGCCAATGCCATGCGACTCAATACCTCTAAGGTCTGATGCGATAAGCACCTCTGCGCAAGTGCGTGCATCATCCTCAGGTACTCCTAATTTGACAAAAAAATCTTTAACAAAATTTTTTAACGTATCAACTGGTACGAACTGTAATTGGTCTGTCATGGATTTCTCTTAAAACAAAATTTCGTGTGCTATTTTTGGCTAATTATATTAGAAATCAAGTAATGCTTATCAATCCCTTAATATTGTATTTATTTATTTAAACAAAACATGACGCACCAGGGGCTCGAACCCTGAACCTACTGATTAAGAGTCAGTTTCAGGCTTGTCCACAGCATATCACAGCATCCATTTTGTACACCGGTTACAAAAAATAAGAGTGATTTTGCCCATGTTGTTCATTGTGTCCACACCGTATCATGCTAGTTGCACCCAAATTGCACCCAATTGCATCAGGAAGTACGACTCATAAATATATTTGATTCAGAAATTAATGAAGTTTCCCCGCACTAAGTTGCGGCGAGGTTTCATTTTTATATTCTTCAAAGTTCAGGGTGTTACGTCCAAACAATATGTTATTTAAGGTTATATTAGTTTTCAACAAGTTCTTCTTATTTTGCGGATTCACGTCTGTAATTCTGCCCTAGCGATGAAGGCACGCCCAAGCGTGTTTTTGAAATCAGTGGGGAATTGATGATTACCAGCACGATTAATGTAAAAACATAAGGAATCATTCGCAGGTACGCCGGTGGGATGGGTGTGCCCAGCGCCTGAAACCTGAACTGCAGAGCGCTGATGCCTCCAAACAATAGAGCGCCTAGGAAAGCTCGGTAAGGATCCCAAGTGGAAAAGATTACCATCGCAATCACAATCCAGCCTCTGCCGCCAGTCAGGTTCTCAGTCCAACCTGGGGCGTAACTCAAGGACATATGGGCGCCGCCTAAACCAATCATAAACCCGCCAATCAACGTGCATACCATACGCACCTGAATTACCTTGATGCCCATGACATCTGATGTGTAAGGATTTTCGCCTACAGCCCTCATGTTTAACCCTAGTCTTGTTTTATAAAGAATAAACCCAATCGCAGTTGGTAAAAGATATAAGATATAAATCAAAATATCCTGGTTAAATAATTCCTCCCCAATAAACGGGATTTTCGATAGGATAGGGATTGTTACCCTAGGTAATCGGCGACCGACAAGCCCAACCAATGTCCCACCCGCCGGGCCTAATTTTTGTCCCAGAAAACTTGCCAGCCCACTGCCGAAAATATACAGGGATAATCCGCTGACAACCTGATCGGCCTGGAAAATGATTGTCAATAGGCTGAATAAAAATGAGAGCAGGCATCCCATGATTCCACCAGCCAGTATCGCCAGGTAAACATTTCCGCTATGGAAACCTACAGCAAATGCGATCATTGCCGAACATAACATGATACCTTCGATGCCGAGATTTAGAACACCGGAACGTTCAGTGATGATCTCTCCCAGTGTGGCGTAAAGCAAGGAAGTTCCGCTCCGGATCGCAAGCCCTAATATTGACGCGCTAAAAATGAGATTATCCATATATTGAACCCAACATCCAAAGATTATTCTTCCTTTTTCACTAACCTGATTCTGTACCGAATGAAGAATTCGCCCATTAAGATCACAAAAAGGATGAGCCCTTGCAATACCAGCGCAATAGCGGCCGGTATTTGCATGGTAATTTGTAGCTGGTTACCTCCCACCATTAATGCGGCCATCAGGAAGGATAATCCAATTGAAATCCAGACATTAAGGTTGGAAAGCCACGCCACAATGATTGCTGTGTTCCCGTATTCCGTAATTCCCCCCTGTTGCAAGCGGTAAACCAAACCCGCGATTTCCGTCGTTCCGGCAATACCAGCAATACCGCCGGAAATAACCATTATCAGAAGAATATTCTTGGTCAGGTTCATCCCCGCGTATCTGGCGGCTTTGGCGCTTTGTCCGATAACCTTGATTTCATACCCCCACTTGGTTTTTTCCACGATAATCCAAATAAGAATAGCGATCATAAAACCGATGATTAAGCCGTAATGGACTCGTCCAAATAATTTGGGTAGGCGCGCCGCCTCAGGGATATTAGCTGTACCCGGAAACCCCATACCTTCCGGATCTCTCCAGGGACCGTAATATAAATGCTCCGCAAATAGGATGGCGACGTAATTCAAAAGTAGTGAACTGATGATTTCGTTGATATTAAAAAATATCTTTAATAAAGCTGGAATCAAACCCCAAAGCGCGCCTGCCACAAAGCCGGCAGTCAACATGCTTGTCAGATACACCAATGCTGGCATCACGGCATTTCCATTGAACAGGAATAGCGCCACATACGTCGCCGTCAAAGCTCCAAAAACAAACTGCCCATTCGCTCCAATATTCCAAAATAACATGCGGAATGCGACCAGAACAGCCAGGCTGGTGATCATGATCGGAATGGTCTTAACCAGTATTTCTCCTATATGATAGAAATTCCCGTGCATCCATAAATTAATTGTGCCGAATGCGCCTCTTACCATTGCCTGATAGGTTGTCAGCGGATTGGCTCCCACGAGCGCCAGGATGACCCCTCCAGCGATTAAGGCGACCACAATGGAGAGAATTCTTTCGAGAATCTGGTTTTTAGTTTGAACGAATCCACGGGGTTCAATTCTTAGACTGAATTCATTAAAAGGGTTCATGTTTTACTTCTCCTCACTCCTATTTTTTGCAGTCATCCACTTTCCAATTTCCAGGGCGTCGGCCTGTTCGGCCTGCACCACAATCCGAATTTTACCCTCGAAAATGACAGCGATACGGTCACTTAAGGACAACAGTTCTTCTAAATCGCTGGAAACCAACAGAATCGCTCCGCCTTTTTCACGCTCCGAAAGGATTAAATCATGAACGTATTCCGTTGCTCGAATATCAAGACCGCGTGTGGGTTGTTCAGCGATTATAAGGGTGTGTGGAGCTGATAATTCCCTTGCAAGCACAACCTTTTGCTGATTCCCGCCTGATAAAAGGCCGACGGGGATATTCATCTGAGGTATCCGGATTTGATATTCTTCAATCAGTTTGGTGGTGTGCTGGTGTATGGAAGCTGAATCGAGAAACAAACCCCGACTGATTGGTTTATCGCGGTAATTCTTCATGATTAAATTATCCTTAACAGGCAGGTTGCGGATCAACCCCATCATCAATCGATCCGCGGGAATAAAGCTAACCCCAGACTGGATCACCCTCAGGGGAGAAGCGGAGGTCAGCTCCTCGCCATTTACCAGGATGCAGCCGCTTTGAACGGAGCGTAATCCTGCGATTGCTTCGGTTAATTCCTGCTGCCCATTTCCCGCCACGCCAGCGATACCCAGGATTTCTCCTGATTCAATCGTTAGATTTATGTCATTGATTGCAATTATCCCCAGATCGTTTTTGGCGAACAAATCCCTTATTTCCAAAACGGGATGATGGTCGGTTTGTTTTTTTATCAGGCGTCTTTTCGGTAATTTTTCGCCAATCATCATATCAATCAAAATTTCTTCATTAATTTCAGCGGTTTTGCTTGTCCTGATTAAGGATCCTGCCCTCATCACCGAAACACGGTCAGAAATTGAAAAAACTTCCTGAAGTTTGTGAGTGATATAAATTATGGTTCTTCCTTCCTTCTTCAATGATTGGATAATATCTTCCAGTTGAATGACTTCCTGGGGTGTGAGAAAGGATGATGGTTCATCAAAAATCAAAATTTTCATGTTTCGGTACAGCAACCTGATAATTTCCATTCGTTGTTGCACGCCGATTGATAAATCACCGACCTTTACATCTAAAGGAATCTCAATCCTATATTTATGCATAATTTTTTTGATATCATTTTTCACGATTGACAAATTCAACGTGAAGGGCGAATCTCGCATCCCTAAAATGATGTTTTCTAGCACGGTAAACGAATCAATTTTTGCTATTTGCTGATGGACCATCCCGATTCCTAAATAAAAAGCATCCAGTGGTGAATTGATTTTTACATCCACCCCGTTTAGGATGATTTTGCCTTCATCCGGCTGGTATATCCCTGCAAGAATCTTCACCAGTGTGCTTTTGCCTGCGCCATTTTCCCCCAATAACGCATGAATCTCTCCTGAATGAAAATCCAGATGGATATTGTTGTTCGCCACCACCCCCATAAAGGATTTGTTAATCCCCCGCACTGATAACATCGCTTTTTCTCCCCGCGAGTTCATTGGCATCCTTATATCATTCATCTCATAAATAATTCTACATTGTTTGGCTTATTTTAAATTTAACAGACATGTTTCAGATTAACTGGATAATGGCATGAAATCGATAGATTTCCACATGATTAATCATTTTGAGAAACATTAATTATAATGAAAGGTGAAACAACCTCTAAATTGCAAGTGCTCATTGATGAAAGCATCATTTCATTGTCAAGAATTGATGGTTTTTTTCATCAATGAGTTTTGCGCAATTCAGTTTGGCTTTTCACCTTTGAAAAATATTAAGCGCAAAACCAGATTGTCAATTTATTTGGTCTCCTATTCGATCCAATCAGACCTGACAATCGCTGCAACCGGTCCACCCCCCATTGGACCTTGATGTTCTGAGCCGCCGGATATGTAAACCATCGGATCGCCAACAATAGATGCAACAACGCCACCCACCACACTGCGAGCTTGCCTGGTTTGGTTAACGTCTGAATCATCCAGCATAGTGTGCCGGCGGTTGCGTACTTTTCCGGTTGGGTCAGCCTCTGCTTTTGCAAAAACGTTCACAATTCTTTTTTGCTGTTCCTGTGATGGTCTCCAATCGAATACTAACCCAGCCCCCGCGAGTGCATTTTTCACTGCGTCTGCGTCGATTGCATCTTTCATTACATCATGGCCAATAATCAGATCCCCCGCCCATTCTTTGCTGTTACCCATCACCAGGATTTCATTCGCCATCAATTCTATTCCGGCTGATGTGGATGCCACGCCGGAATACAAACTCCAGTCTTTGCAAATGACTTCATCCCTGATTTGGCTTTCCTGTAATTCACCTAATGCTACGGCAATTCCTAAAGCTGAAGCTCCTCTTGAATATCCCATGGATTCATACGTGTCATGCGTGGCAACATCTTTCCCGCGGGATTTTGCGTCGTTTATTCTTTCGGCTGTTAATAAAGGATTTTTAATTTGCACAAAATGTACATCTTCACGTTTTTCAATTTTGGCTTTTTTCATTGCCTCACGAACGGCTTTGGCGGTTTCCAGCACCTGGGGCATACGTCCAATTTCTTCGGGTTTAAATTCGCGGGTATGGGCGGCGCCGATAGCCAGACGTGGGGTTTTCCCGTCACCTTTCCCGGCATCTTCACACACAAACACGGTGAAATGGGGGCTGATAACCCCCTCGGTCCCGCCTGACATAATCGCGTTTATTCGTTTTCCGGCTTCATCCAGGTCAGTTTTGAGCAGCCTGGAGAACAGGACTTTCAATGCTAGGGTGGAATAACCACGTGTGAAATCATTTACACAACCATTTCCTTCCGTTTTTCCCATGATGGTAATCACGTCTTCAGGTTTAAATGCCCCTTCCCGTATCAACTTTTCAATTCCGCTGACATCCGCCGGATTACCCATAGGGACTTTGAATACTTTAGCGATCATTTTTTCTCCCATTTATTATTGGTGAATTGCCTGAGTGAATGCAGGCAATTCACCGCTGCAATTAGAAATTTTCTATAACGCTGCTGCGATTTGTGACATGATGATAGTCAGCAGACAAGCGAATGGCATATAAGGTGCGTTATTTTGCACAATTTTCATAATGGTTGTTTTAAAACCATGGGCTGTGGCGGAGACATTCACCTGCACTGGGCTCATCATGGCTCCCTGTGCAACAACTATTCCCACAAAGCCGAAAAATACAACGGGAACACCTGCTGCCGCCATAACGGGTAGAATCAGAGCATCAATGGCTGCAGTGTAGGATGCTGAGGGTATAGCAATCAGGAAAGCTACAATCAGTGCGGCTATACCCACTAGAGTTCCTGACAATGCGCCTGGCAGGGAGGCTAAGACTTCAAAGGTGCCGATCTTTCCCATCATGTTCACAAAACCCAGGAAAACACCCACAACGAACAGGTACATGAGAATAGCACGGCTTCCTTTTACAAACTCGGTGGCAAGAGTATTGAATTGGATTTTAATCAACGCGCCTGCCAACAAGAGAACCAAGAAAGGTATCGTGAAATTGGTGAAAATTGGCGTGCCGACAAGTCGATTGATCAATGGCCCGAAAATCATACATGCCAGCAGCACAAAGAATGGTAATGCTCTCATCCAGTCCTTGGCATTGGGAGAACCGAGCAAATCCTGGGCACCGTGGGAAGCATCTTCTCCTTCGGCCTCTGCCCCTTCAGGGGGAACTCCTGGTTTCAGTGATTTTTTCTTGATTGCCTGGGATATTCCGATGAATGCCAGAACCGCTCCCAGCAACCAGATAACGGCGGTAAAGGGAAACATAAAACTTGCATATTGCTGTATCGACCAACCCATGGCCTCTGAAATTACGCCGCTCTCCGCCGAAGCTGGAGATGTTGCCCATGATGCGCCAGACACCAATGATAAGCCGACAACTGTAAGTGGGTTAAACCCGATAGCGGCGAAGATTAATGGCGCTATCACCAATGTGTTAGCCGCTCCATGCCCGGCTCCGTATACGGCCAAACCCTGAACAAGCACCATGGCCGCGC
>Ga0067045_1002652_pt1 | contig 59473 bp, 34 predicted proteins | sample TerdegcTABiofilm_FD_59184 | JGI IMG/M metagenome (GOLD analysis project Ga0067045, IMG submission 59184) | Combined Assembly of (Gp0054472, Gp0054536) Wastewater bioreactor microbial communities from Singapore -Terephthalate degrading...
CCTTCGCAAACGACGGCGGCGAGTTCAGATCCAACACGTTCGCCAACCCGTTGGCCAGCCGGAACGCATACGTCCCCGGCGTCTCCGGCGCCGCAAACGACCCACTGGCCACCACCTGGGCCGTCCCCTGACCCACGCCGTAAATCACCGTCGCACTCTCGCCGATCCCCGTCCCCGGCGGCAAGGCCTGCCCGAATGTGTTCTGCCCGCCGCCAATCTGAATCAGGTTCTTGGCGTTGCCGGTGAACGGCCGCTGCACGCCGCAATAGCCCGGAATGCCGTTCTCCGTGGGGTTGGCGATCCCCAGCGGCCGGGCGAAGTTGGCCATACCGGTCGGCACGCCGCTGGCCGGCGGGAGGATGATGGGCGCCGGGTTGCCCGTATCTTGGACCAGATCGACGCTGATGAGGGCCAGACCGTTGTTGTCGCCCGAGGAGACCAAGACGCTGATGGTCCAGTCAATCGTGGCTCCGGGCTGCACGGTTCCCCCGTTCTGCGGAGACGTCAGCGACAACGTCGCCGTCGGAACAGCCAGCGTTGTCACTGAAAGCGCTACCAACGACACCACAACTCCCAATTGCCGCATGATCATTCTCCCTGACGCATCCACGGGGGCCTCGACCCCCTCTCCTCTTCTCGCGTTTTCAACGGCCGGCCTCACAACCATCGCGCCAACCGCACCAATCCTCGATGGGACGCTCTTCGCGGATTCCGTCATCCCATTGTTAACCATCTTAATAAACATCTTAACCGCTTCGCCCCGCCTAAGCAAGCGCCAACTTGCGACAGCGCGTGCGCGACACTTCGTGTACTTAACTATTTATCGGAACACTAGCTAATCCACCCGGCACACTCCTCAAGGTGGCAGCGGACGGCCCCCTGCGACGTGACACCTGACTCGCGGGCCCCCGAGCGCCTGAGGCGCCCGCGCACCCCTCAATAGGCCCGAAAGAACCGCGCCGGAATCCCATCGGGGCCGACGCGGAGCTGCACGACACGCAGGCATCTCGGACACCGGCCGCGGTAAAACATCTGATCCGGTCTGCGGTAAACCCGCGCGTACACGTTGCAACATTCGAACAGGATTGACACCCAGGGCCGCGGACACTGCGGCGACGCAGAACCGGGATCGTGCATCTCGTCTGTGTCGTAAGTGTCAAAGGGCATGGCCGCCCTCGTGACCTGCTCTCGCCCGACGACGTGGGCTTACCCTTCTCATCGGCGCGCATAATCCACGCCGTTAGACGCCGACCCCACCGTCGAGACTATCGCGTTTTCTGCCCCGGCGCCAGCACTGCCGTCCGCGCCGCGTCACTGCGCAGCGTGTTCAACGCGACACGTAAGTCGTTAAATTCTTCGGGTGAAAGCTCCGGCCGGTTAACACTTACCGAACGGCGCAAGGTCAGCCTGCCGTCGGCGGACTCCACCGTTTGCTCGACGGCACCCCACGCCCCTTCGCGACGCGCGACGGCGTCCGGCGCAACCTCGATCGTCCAACCGGCTGGCAGCTCGATAGAGAGGCCCACGTACTCTTCGAATGGCCCCGCAGGCCGCACGGGCAGGCGCCGCTGTCCATACGTCAGCGGCAGCGGCACGTCCGCCAGAAACGGCCCGTCCTGCGGCAACTGAAGAAGGTATTGCCCATTCAGTTTTCGCACCGGGCGGCTCGACTTCACTCGCGCACTCACGTCGAATCGCCCGTCGGCGAGCATGTTCACCGTGAAACTCTCCACGGCAATCTCGGGCAACACTCGGCCGACCAGTGCCGCGATTCGTTCCTTCTGAGCATCGAACGCACGAAGTTTCTCCGACGCGGCAAAAAGGCCGCTGGCCCGCAGGGACACTTCCGCCGTAAAGCCACCGTCGTCCGCCAAACGCACTTTGCCGTCGATGATCAGCCGACTCTCGGAGGCCACACGCCACGGGGGCAGCGCCTGGAGCTCAGCCGGCGCCGTGGTTCCCTCCGCCGACAGGACGCGACATCCGGCCCAGGAACCCTCGCGCGTAATACGGCCTGCCCGAGCCTCCCACAGCTCCTCACTCAGCGCGGGCGCCTGTGGCGCAGCGGGATCCCTCGGCAAAGACAGGCGGATGGCCCAGGCCGCGACCATGCCGTCCTGCGGCGCCCGCGCCAACCAGACGTCGTCGCGCACCAGGATTACGGGCCGCGCCGTGACCCCTGCCGCTCGCACGAGAGCCAGAAAGACAGCCGCGGCTTCCTCCGGCAAACCGTAGTTGCTTTCTACCACCTCCGAGGCCGGGCGCAGCATCGCAGGGCGCCACGGCACGTCCCACTCCACGAAGTTGAACGTCGTCGCAAGCTGCTGTTGAATCGCACGCACGACATCGCGTGGGTCATGTTGACCCTGGGCCCACTCGTTGGCGAGTTTGCCCAGGCTGTCGGAAGAATCCGCCGCGGCCTCGATCCACGCGAGCCGCGACGCGAGCCACTGCTCCGCCGAGCCCGCCACGCTGAACGCAAGTCGGGCGCAGCGCGTCTGCCACGGTGGAGCTTGGGGCTCGTCCGGATTGGCCGGCAGGTCACGGAAAACCCAGCGGTACGTGCGTTGTCCGTCCGGCCCGGTCTGTTGCCCGGGCGGCTGATCCGCGGTGTTGCACAATGTGTAAGCCAATTCCGTGCCCTGGGGAACGTTCACCTCCACCAACCGCTGGAGAATAGGGTACGCGTGGTCCAACCGCAGATCGGCCGCCAGCGGGCGCCGGCTGCCCGGTCGGCTGGCAACCCGGTATTCAAGTTCCACAACGCAGCCCGGCTCGATTCCGCTCATCACCAGCAGGTGCTGACGAAGACGCGCGAATGCCGGCCAACCGGCGCTGGCGTCGGGCGAAACTTCCACGTGCGCATAAGGCGGCAGCTCGCGATACGTCCCATCCGGACGACGCACGCGCGCCACCAGAATCTCCAGAGAATCGTTGTCGGCGTGATACGTGATCCGCGGGTCGGCGAACTCCCGGTACGCCCGCTCATCATTGAGCTGTACGTGCTTCTTTTCGTGATACACAAGCGAGCCATCCGCCTGCTGTGTCCACCGCTGCTCCCACACCTGGATGACAGCGTCAGGCGACACGTCCGCCGCCCCAAGGACGGGCGGCGCGAACGCCACCAGCACGGCCACAAGCCGAAGCCCATCAGCACGCGTCAGCGTCACAGGCCGATTCGCGGGATCACCGCTGCGCATGACTGTCCTCCACTTCGACGACCACAACGGGCCCCGCCAATTGCTCGAACCGCTCCATCACGTCGCGGAAGTTGGCGTACTCCTCCGGCGGCACGATCCAGCGTTTCACCACCAGGCGGCAAACATATTCGAGGCGCCCTGGCGAGGACTTGGCCTCAAAATTCAGACTGGCCGCGGGGCCATCGACCGCGATCGACTCCGGGGTCCTGGCCACCGTCCACCCGGGCGGCAGCGTAATGCTCTCTTCGAAGACCGCCAGCCGCGTCGCGCGAAGCTGGAGGCCGTACTTCCGGTCGGCGGTGGACGTATGGCCAAACAGGTCGTTCAGAATCCGTTCGCCAAAGACCGCCCGCAGCATCGGCAACGGCAGGCGCCGCCGGTCGCCCTGGCCGAGCACGAACCCGTCAACCTCATACCGACAGGCGATCCGGATCGCCGCGCGGAAATCCACCGGGTCGGTGTACGTCATCTCGCTGACTCGCGCCAGCGGGCTGAGTCGTGCGAACGCCTCTTCAAACAACTCATTCCGCTGGTCCGGGGGCAACGCAGCCAATCCGCGTCGCAGCCGCGTCTCCGACGCGCCGTTCGCCGTGAACTCGAGCTGCCCGCGCAACGCGCCGTGTGCGTCGACGATACTCGTCGCCCGCCAGTGCGCCTGGTTGGCCTCCGGCGGGAAGTCCGGCGACAGCGCCAGCCCGGCGCCCTCGGGCAGACCGTAGACGACATGTTGCTGCGGTTCGAGCGTGGACCAGTTGTCACGGCTCTTCGGCATCCAGGTCGGGTCGAGCAGAATCAGGGAACCGTCCGGGTTGCGGATGCACGTGACCGCGTGGTTGAACTGATCCGCCGGCACGCGATCCACGCGCTGCCGCGCCATGGTCATCACGAGGTAAGAATCGAAGCCCGCGACGCGCAGCATGCCCACCAACATCCCGGCCTTGTCTTTGCACACGCCACAGCGGTCGTGGAAAGTCTCCTTGATGTCGTGGATCGTGTAGCCCTCGCACATGCCCCGGCTGGTGCCGGCATAGCGGATGTTCTCGGCCACCCAGTGATTCAGCGCGGTGTACTTCTCTTCGTCCGTGCCGCAATCGCGGATGATCTCGGCCACCTTCGCCCGGATGGCGTCGTCCGGAATGAGCTGCGGCTCGGTCACCTCGCACAGCCAGCGCGCCTTGTCCTCCCAGGACGGCAGCGTCGCCAGCAGCAGTTTGGGGCCCACGTTCGGCCAAGGTTCCATCCCCGGCTCGCGCGTCACCGGCGCGAGGTTCTTCTTCTCGAACGAGTACACAACCTGATCGCCGTCAAACAGCACCGCCGGCCGCAGTTCACCGTTGTAGACCTCGTATTGCAGCGGCTTGTCGCGCGGGATGCGAACCGTGTAGCGCTTCTCCAGAATCGGATACTGCTCGGTCCAGAAATGCACCTCGTCATGCCAGTGCCCCGGCACCGGCGGACGAAGTTCCTGACCCAGGGCGTTGAATTCCCCGTCCCCGGACCGCTCTTGCCCGGACGCTTGTGCCAGGTAGGCCACATTGAAACCCGTCAGGGCGCTGATCTTTTCCACCGCATCGCCCACCGCCAGGCGCGGCAGCGGCACAAGGTACTGGCGGGTCCCCCAGAAGATGCTGCCGGCGGCCTGCGGCTGTTCGATCTTCGGCTCGATCGGCACGTCCTCGATACGCCCATCCGCCCGGTAGACGCGCACCGCCAGCAGATCTAAGCGATTCGTATGCGGGTCGAACGGAAAGACCTGCACGGTCTGTGTCCGCACCGCCGGCTCTCTGAGGATCTTGATCACGACGTGGCTGCGCGCCGTGCCGATGCCGCTGGGGCGCACCGTCACGTCGGTCTCGTCCAGCACGACCACGGCGTCAGCCTTGTGGCGGGTTGCATCCCCGGCGGCAATGATCTTCGCCCGGACGACATCGTCCGCCGCCGCCCAAACCATCTGGCCCAGCAGACCCAAGACAAGCGGCGACAACCACATCGGGGCACGGGCAGCCATGGAGCGTTCTCCCTCAACTCATCCGCAGCGGCCCACATCGCAGGTCGTTATGCGCAGCGCACGGAACCGCGCGATGTCGCGGTAGTCTAGCCGGCGCAGCATGCCCCACCAAGCCCGTCCATGAAGGTCCTGTCGCGAATTGTCGCCCCACCGTTGCGTTTTCATCTTCGGAGCCGCCTAATATTCAAGGTCGCCGGGTAAGCCCCCGACGACAGCGGCGGAAAGCACACGCACGATGCCTGAGATGGGACGCACCGAGAGCCACACCGGGGGAACGCGACCGCGCTGGGGACGGCGGCTGGTTCCCCCCGCGCTGATCCTGGTCGGACTGACCCTGGTAGCCGTCGTCGCCCTCATGCGGCCGGCTGCCCCGTCGCCGCCGCCCGTTGAACCGGTCCCCGTGAACGTGGAGGTTCGGCTCGTGCGTCCCACGCCCGAATTGCCGGACACGTTCGACCTGACAGGAGTTATCGAACCGGAGCGGGTGGTCAATGTCGCCGCCGAGGTCGCCGGACGTATCGAGCAATATGGCCAGCGAACCCGCGAGGTGACGTGGCATGGACAGGTGCTACCGGCCGGTCGCACGCTGACCGAGGGCGAACCGGTGTCGGCCGGCGATCCGCTCGTGCATCTGAACCGCGACCTGCTGGAGGCCGCCTACGAACGCAGCCGCGCTCAGGCGGAATACGACGAACGCGAGTACCGGCGGATTCGTGACCTTTTTGAGCGCGGCCTGACGTCCCGGACGGAGCTGGACGACGCCCGCACGCGCCGCGATATCAGCAAGGCCACACTCGACGAGGCCATGCGCCAACTGGCGCGCACCACCATCTACGCCCCGTGCGACGGCATCCTGAACCGCCTGGTCATGGAGATCGGCGAATACGCCCGTCCGGGCGACGTCGTAGCGGAAATCGTCGTCGTCGATACGGTCAAGGTGGCCGTGGACGTCCCCGAGCGCGACATCGGCTACCTGAAGCTCGGGCGCCCAGCGGATGTGATCCCACTCAACAACGGTGCCGGCCCCCCGCCCCACAGCGCCGCCGGATCGTACGCAGGCCAGATCACCTATATCAGCGCGCGGGCCGACGAAGGCACGCGTACGACGCGCACGGAGGTCACCATTCCGAACCCCGACTACCGGCTGCACGCCGGCCAGATTGTCCGCGTGCGCCTGACGCGGCGTGTCTTGCAAGACGTAATCATGGTGCCCCTGGCCAGCGTAATCCCGCTCGAGGACGGAAAGGAAGTATATGTGGTCGTGGACGGGCGGGCGCAACGACGTGCGGTCGAGCTAGGCTTGATCAAGGGCCGGGAGGTGCAGATCCTCAGCGGCCTGGAACCGGGCGACCGCCTCATCGTTAACGGACAACGCCTGGTGGCGTCCGGCCAGCCGGTGCGAGTGGTCCAGGAGCAGTAGCGACGACGCCGTGATCCTCTCCGACGCTGCCATCCGGAATCGCACGACGGTCGGCGTGCTAGCGCTGCTGATCGTAGTCTTCGGCGCGTACAACTATGCGACGCTGCCGCGCGAGGCCGCGCCCGACATCGCGGTGCCCGTCATCCTCGTGACGACGGTTTACGAAGGCGTGTCGCCGGCCGACATCGAGTCGTCCGTCACGATCAAGATCGAGAAGGAGCTGGCGGGGCTGAAAGGGGTCAAGGAAATCCGCAGCAGCAGCGCCGAAGGGGTCTCGACCATCGTGATCGAGTTCCTCCCGGACGTGAAGATCGACGACGCGATGCAGTATGTGCGGGACCGGCTGGACCGCGCCAAGGCCGAACTCCCCAAGGACGCCGAAGAGCCCACGCTGACCGAGATCAACTTCGCCGAGTTCCCCATCATGATGGTCAACATCACCGGGGACATCTCGCCGGTACGTCTCAAGCTCATCGCCGACCAGATGGAGGACGTGATCGAGGGCATCCCGGGCGTGCTGAACTGTAGCGTGCTGGGGGGCCTGGAGCGCGAAATCCGGCTGGAAATCGACCAGGACCGGCTGGCCGCCTACGGGTTGACCATCCCCGAGATTCTGAGCCTGGTGCCGGCGGAGAACGTGAACATTTCCGCCGGCGGGCTGGATACGCCGGGCGTGAAATTCAACGTCCGTGTCCCCGCGGAGTTCGTAGAACCCGAGGAGGTGGACACGCTGGTCATCGCCGTCCGCGACGGTCGACCGATCTACCTGACCGACGTGGCCCGCGTCCGGGACACGTTCAAGGATCGGACCGCATACTCTCGACTGCTGACTCCGACCACCGGCCCCGACGGCACCGCCACCCTCGTGGGCGCCGAAACGATCACGCTGGCCATCCAGAAGCGCGCGGGCGAAAACATCCTGTTCATCTCGGAGGCCGTGAAGCGCGTGGTCGCCGAATTCCAGCGCCGGGCGCCCGCCGGCGTGCGGTTCGATATCACCCTCGACATGTCCAAAGATATCCGGTCGATGATCGCCGACCTGGAGAACAACCTGGCCTCCGGGATGATTCTCGTGGCAGTCGTGCTCGTGCTATTTCTGGGCTGGCGACCGAGCCTGATCGTCGCGGTCGAGATCCCGATGAGCCTGCTCTTGACGTTCATCGTCCTCCAGATGCTCGGCTACACGCTGAACATGATCGTGCTGTTCAGCCTGGTGATGGCGGTCGGGATGGTCGTCGACAACGCGATCGTGATCGTGGAGAACATCTACCGGCACTACACGCTGCTGGGCGACCGCGTCCGGGCCGCCATGGTCGGAGCCGGCGAAGTGGCCTGGCCGGTGATTACTTCCAGCCTGACAACGGTCGCCGCCTTCGCGCCGCTGGTGTTCTGGCCCGGGATCATGGGCGACTTCATGAAGTATCTGCCCATCACCCTGATCATCACGCTGCTGTCCAGCCTTTTCGTCGCCCTGGTCGTCAACCCGATGCTCAGTTCCGTCTTCGTACGCGGGCAATTCGGCGGTTCGCGTCGGCCAAGCTGGTTCTTGCGCGGCTATCGCGCCGTACTCGAAAACGCACTGACGCACCGGTTCACGACCCTGACACTCGTGACGCTTCTTCTGGTCAGCCTGGGACTGCTCTACGCCAAGCAGGCCCACGGCATCGAGCTGTTCCCGGAAATGGACCCGCGTCGCGGGATCATCAACATCCGCTGTCCGCAGGGCACGAACATTCGCGAGACGGACCGCCTGGCCCGTCTGATCGAAACGCGCCTCCAACCCTTTGCCGCCGACCTCGAGCGCGTCATCACAAACGTCGGCGCCACGGGCGGCGGACCCATGGGTGGCAGCTCTGGGGAACACGTAGCGGAGATCACCCTGGCCTTCCACGACTTCGAACGTCGCCCGCGGCCGTCCGCCCAGGTGCTCGCCGAAATCCGCCAATGCATCGCCGACGTCGCCGGCGCCGAAATCAAGGTCGACAAGGAGGAAGAAGGCCCGCCGGTCGGGGCCGCGGTCACGGTCCGGCTGATCGGCGACGACTTCAAGGTTCTTGAACAGCTCAGCACCGAGGCCAAGGCGCGGATCGCCGACATCCGCGGGCTGGTCAACCTGCGCAGCGACCATGAAGCCAGCCGCCCCGAACTGGCCTTTCAGGTCGACCGGCGCCGGGCGATGCTGCTGGGCGTCAATACCGCGACCGTCGGCAACTTTATCAAGACCGCCGTCTTCGGCTCGGAGGTCGGCAAGTATCGCCAGTTCAACGATGAATACGACATCACGATCCGCCTGCCCGCCGCCCAGCGCGCCGCCGTGGATGACCTCTTCCGCCTGCGCATCCCCAACAGCCGGGGCCAGTCCGTCCCGCTCAGTTCACTGGGCGAATTCCGCTACACGGGCGGCTACGGCACCATCAGCCGCATCAACCAGAAACGCGTCATCACCCTGACCGCGGACGCCGAAGGGCGCCTGTCCACCGAAGTCCTGCGGGATGTGCAGCAGCGCCTCGGCACGCTGGAGCTGCCGCTGGGCTACGAAATCCGCTACGCCGGCGAGAAAGAAGAGCAGGACAAAGCCCAGGCGTTCCTGTCCAAAGCCTTCCTCATCGCACTGTTCCTCATCGTCCTCATCCTCGTCACGCAGTTCAACACGCTCAGCGTGCCGCTGATCATCATGACCACCGTCGTGCTGTCGCTGATCGGCGTCTTCGGCGGCCTGCTCATCCACCGCATGCCCTTCGGCATCATCATGACTGGCATCGGCGTGATCAGCCTGGCTGGAATCGTCGTCAACAACGCCATCGTGCTGCTGGATTACACGCGCCAGCTTCAGCAGCGCGGCATGGACCTGCTCGCCGCCGCGGTCGAAGCCGGCGCCACCCGCTTGCGCCCCGTCCTGCTCACCGCGGTCACGACGATCCTGGGACTGATTCCGATGGCCACCGGCGTCAGCTACGACTTTCATCAGATGCGCTGGGCTTTGAAGAGCGAATCGAGCCAGTGGTGGGCCAGCATGGCGATCGCGGTGATCTACGGGCTGTCTTTCGCGACCGTGCTGACCCTCGTCGTGGTCCCGACCCTCTACGTGACGATCCGTCGCGCCNTCGCCCGCCTGGGCTTCACCGAATCCATTGCGCCGCCCGTCTCGACAAGCGCAGCGGCCGACGCCTCGTAGTCGATACGTGATACGCCGGTTGTGTCCGCTGTCTGCCGCTACCTCGCGGCAACGGTGCGGTGCGCGAACAAGAGCCTTCACAAATCCGCCCCGCCCGCGGCTTTGAAGCGCCCCCGCAACGATCGGACATGCACCCCGTGGAACGAAACGGAGAGGGGGGGATTCGAACCCCCGGACAGGAAACCCTGTCACCGGTTTTCGAAACCGGCCCGTTCAGCCACTCCGGCACCTCTCCCGGCCACGGCCAGGCCGTTCTGGTCCACAATCTATCTCGACAACCCCGCACACGTCCAGACAAGGACGCACGAAGTCCGGCCCCATCCACTCACGACACGCCGACTGCGCGGCCCGCGGCACTGCGTGCTCCCATCTCCCGGCAGGCTTGACGGGTTGTTCAGGGCGGATCCCCGGCGTGTTCTGCCCCGGCGCGGGCCACGATGGCAATGCGGTAGCGGCGCGCCAGTTCGAGCATTTGTTCACGCTGAAGCGTAATGGTCTTCCCGGCCTCGATTACGAGGGCCGCCGCCCGCGCCCGATGCAGGTTCTCGATCGTCTGCGGCCCGACGGTCGGCACGTCAAATCGCATGTCCTGCTGCGGCTTGGCGACCTTGATCAGCGTCCAACCTCCTTGCGGACACAGCCGCCCGGCCCGCGCGATCATCTCATCCGTGCCCTCGATCGCCTCTACGGCGATCACCTCGCGTTCCTTCACCGCCAGCGACTGCCCGATGTCCAATCCGGCAATGCGGCGCGCCAGCGGCCAGCCGAACTCCACGTCGGCCAGCACACCGGGCGGCGGCAAAAATGACGTCAGCACGCCCTCCGGCGCCAACGCCTCTATGCAATACCGGGTCGAGTCAATCAACGTCAGTCCTCGCCGGGCCAGCTCGTCCGCCACCGCCCCCAGCAGCGAATCATTCCGCTTGTCCCGGGCATGGAAGTACCAAACGCGTATGCTCGTCCAGTCCGGCAGGTATCGCAACCACTGAAGCCAGCGCGGACCGGCAAACATCGCCGCCTTGCGCACCCGACCGGCCATAATGACCTCGCGGCAACCGGCCTTGCGCAGCACACGAATCCACCGTCCGAGCTGAACGATCCCCCGCCAACGGAAAACGTCCGCCAACGAGCGCAGCGCCGGGTCCGCACAACCCCGCAGCGCCACCACCGCCACGCGCCGCCCGGCCGCCCGGGCGCCCCGCGCCACCAGGAACGGTAGCTCCCCTTCTCCGGCGATCAGGCCCAGCGGACTGTTTTCCTCGACGGCGTTCATGCGCGGGTCGAACTGCCGGCCACCGGCCCTCATCCGCCCTCCAGGCACCGCCGTGGCCCGACTACTCGACGGGTTGCGTGCGATCGGCGAGCTGCTGTCGGAGCTGCGCGACCTCCTTTTCGAGCTCCTTGAGCCGTTTGCCGAGTTCCGGCAAGCGCGCCACGTGGGCCACCTGCCGCCGCATCTGGCGGATCGGGATCGCCGGGGCTCCCAGTACGGTCTCGCCGTCGGGGACGTTGTTCGTCACGCCGGCCTTCGCGCCCACCGTCGCGTGATCGCCGATGCGAATGTGCCCGACGACGCCCGACTGCCCGGCCATGGTGACATGGTGGCCGATGGTCACCGAGCCTGCGATGCCCACCTGCGCGACAAAAAGGCAGTGTTCGCCGATCTGCGTTCCGTGACCGATCGCGATGAGGTTGCTGAACTTCGTCCCGCGGCCGATGCGGGTCCGCCCCAGTGTGGCCCGGTCGATGGCGCAGTTGGCGCCGATCTCCACATCGTCCTCGATGACCACGTGTCCGATCTGCGGAATCTTGACCCACCGGCCGCCGAGCGGCGCGTACCCCAGCCCGTCCTCCCCGATAACCGTGTTCGAGTGGATGGTCACGCGGTTGCCGACCACCGTGTCTTCGTAAAGCACCACATTCGGATACAGCAGAACATTATCGCCCAGCCGACAGCGCGGACCGATGTAGCAGCCGGGATAGATGATCGCGTCCCGGCCGATCACGACGTCTTCGTCGATCGTCACCCCCGGATGAATCGTCGCGTTCGGCCCGATTCGGGCCGTCTCATGAATCGTCGTCCGCGTCGGGTCGGGCGGCACCGCACGGTGACGCCGATAACCGTGCAGCCGCACGATGAGCGCCGTGATCGCCGGATACGGCTCCTCGACGCGAATCAAATCAAGATGCGGCGGGGCCTGCACCCCAGGCCGCAGCACGACCGCTGACGCTCGGGTCGTTTGCAACAACTTTTCGTACTTCGGGTTAGAAAGGAACGAAATGTCGCCCGGCCCGGCGTCTTCCAGCGTCGCCACGCGTTGAATCCGCCGCTGTGGGTCGCCGCAGAGCAGGGGCTTCATGCCATGCTCTTCAAGCGTGCGGCAAAGCTCAGCCAGAGTTGCTTCCATCACTAAGCGGGCGCCATTGTAGGAAAGAATGCGCCCGCCTGTCAAAAAACCGGTGCAGGACGGGCTTGCCGCCCCATGGGACCCGGTCGCAGACAACAGCGGTGGCAGAGCGGCTCCTGCCGGGCCACTGCCAGTCCTGTGCTCCCGGCAGCGACCCGGCTTCGCGAGCGACAATCGCAGCGCGCGTGGCGGCCTTACGCTTTCGCCCACTCCTGGAAGAAGCTCTTAGCGCCTTCCGGATCCGCCTTCATGCCCTTGGCCCCCGGCTTCCAATTGGCCGGACAGACTTCGCCGTGCTTCTCGAAGTGCAGCAGGGCGTCCACCGTGCGCAGGGCCTCTTCGACACTCCGACCCAACGGCAGGTCATTGACCAGCATGTGGCGGATGATGCCCTTGCTGTCGATCAGGAACAGCCCGCGCAGCGCGATGCCGGCCTCCTCGATGAGCACGCCATAATCCCGACTGATCTGATGGGTGACGTCGGCGATCATGGGGAACTGCACTTTGCCGAGCCCGCCCTCAGACCGCGGCGTCTTCTGCCACGCCAGGTGCGTGTACTGGCTGTCGATCGACGCGCCGAGGACCACCGTGTTGCGCTCGGCAAACTTCGGAACGGCATCACTGAAGGCCACGATCTCCGTAGGGCACACGAAGGTGAAATCCAGCGGCCAGAAGAACAGCACGACGTTCTTGCCGCGGTACTGCGACAGCTTGATCTCCTGGAAGCGCCCGTCCACGACGGCCGTCGCGGTGAAATCCGGGGCCGGCTTGCCCACTTGCGCTCGGGACACGGTGCACTGCTCGCTCATCTTCAAGACTCCTTCCTAAGGCGCACACTCGTTGCGCAGTGTGAAACGCGTTGTGTCGTCCGCCCCACACGGGCGACCGACGGCCCGCCGGCGATCGGCAAACGGATCGCCTTCAGAATCATTTTAGGCGCCGCAGCGCGCCGGCAACCTCGCACCGGCGAACAGCCCCCCTATGCCTACGAAACAAACCGCTTTGTCCGGTCGACCGCACGAAAAGCCGCGCCCGCGGCCGGTCACACCACACCGACAGGGTCATGGGGCGTCCAAAACCGCCACGCAAGTAGAGGACTCTACATACCCCCCATCCAAGTCGCAGAAAAGTTGCAGCTCGCACCGCCCCGCGGGCCATCCACTCGCGTGCGAGGTTCCGGTTGACCGCTTACGGGCACGCCGGATTCCGGGTGCTGCCCTCAGTTCAAGCCGTGCAGGAGCGGCTTCAGTACGCGGAGCAGCAGGAGCATCAGGACCGTGGCGGCCGCTGCAATCCCTCCGAAGATCAGAAAGTACGCCGTGGGCGTCATCGTCCCCCAGTAGCCGCCCGCATAATGCGCCAGCCAGTTCGCCACCCCGCCGGTCGTCAGGAACCACAGCCCCATGAACAGCCCGACATACCCCGGCGGAGCCGCCTTGGTCACGAAGGACAGGCCGACCGGCGACAGGCACAGTTCGCCGATCGTCAGCAGCAGGTAGAACAGGATCAGCCAGCCGATGCCGACCCGATTCTGCTGTGATTGCCGGTAGATGTCGGTCAACGCGCGGGCGAACTCCGGATCGGCGCCGTTCGCGAGCGTCTGGGCCCGGTCGCGCTCCGACAGTAGGCCCAGGGCCGTCAGCGTCCGCGTTTCCGGATCCCACGTCACCTTCGGCTGACCGTTCTCCGTCGGCCAGCCGGCCACCGCCACGAGCTCTCCCGCCTCGACCGGCACCACAACTGCGACGCTCCAGCGGGCTTCGCCCGGCACCGTGCCCGCGCGGCGTGCCCGCCGGACTTCCTCGGCCCGCTGCTCCGCCCGGCGGGCCAGTTCGTTCACCGCCGCCGCGTACGTGGGCGAACTGGAGGCGCCGAGCGCGCGCATCCAATCGAGGTCCGCCAGAACGCCGTTCATGTGCAGAGTCTGCGTGGCCGCGTCCCAGTGCAGACGGGTGGCACCGTACCGGCCCAGGTCGACACCCGTCGGAACACGGTTAAGCGGCGCATGACTGGGTCGGTTTTCCGCCGCCGCCCCGGCCAGCATCGCCCCGTACGCGAGCATCGCGAAGAACACGCCCAGCGCCATCTTCATGGGCGTGGAGGGCTGTCGGCCGCGCCGATCCAGATACGTCCACAACCACGCGAACACCGGCGCCAGCAGTAGAATGAACAGCGGGTTGATGGATTGCGTCTGCTCCGCCGCAATCTGCACGTTCCGTAGCCCCGGCGCACGACCACCTTCGCCTTCCGCGGTGACATTCGCGTCCGCGACCTGGGGCGGCTGCGCGCGAAAAACGTACAGATTGGTGTGTTTGTCCGCCCAGATGTTCATGACGTTCGCACCCTGTTCGAAGCCGACCCAGAACAGGATGCAGAAAACGCAGATGATCACGAGCACAATGCACCGATCCCGGTACACCCGCGCGTCGACGGACGGCTGCGCACGTTCGCGGCCGGTGCCTTCGTGCGCGCCGCCATGGGCCGCGTCGGTGCCCGCTGCCGTGGCAATTTCGGCCGTGCGCCGGGCCACGGACCGCATGCCCAAAATGTACACGACCAGCCCGACGACCATGCCCACCCCAGCCGCGGCGAAGCCATGGTGGTAGCTGTAGCGGACACGCAGGTAGCCGCAGACGATCGGCCCCAGGAACGCGCCGAGGTTGATGCCCATGTAGAAAATGGTGAACGCACTGTCCCGCCGACGATCCGCCGGGTGATACAGGGCACCGACCTGCGTCGAAATATTCGGCTTGAGCAGCCCGACGCCCGCAATCAGGAAACCGAGCCCGGAGAAGAAGAACGGCAAAGGCTCGAACGCCAGTAGAAAGTGGCCGATCGCGATGAGGATGCCACCCAGAAAGACCGACCAGCGCGCGCCCAGGTACCGGTCCGCCAACCACCCCCCCAGTACCGGCGTGAGGTACACCAGGCCCGCGTACCAGCGCAGCACGGTCGAGGCTTCCTGCTGCGTCCAGAACAGGTAGTTAACCATGTACAGGATGAGCAGCGCCTTCATCCCGTAGAAGCTGAAACGCTCCCACAGCTCGGTGAAAAACAACGTAAACAGGCAGGTCGGGTGGCCCAGCAGCTCGCGGGAACGGGTTGTCGCGACAGCACTGGAAACCGAGGCAGACACGTCAACCTCGCGCAAAATGCAGATTCACGACCATTCCACGGTCACACGGCGGCCCCGCGCACCCGCCCTGCGGCCCGCGGTCACACGCGCGGCGGAGCTCCGGCGCGGGCATAGCCGATGCGTTGCAGCGAGTCGCTGATTTCGCCGAGAATCGCCGGATCGTCGATCGTCGCCGGCACCTTGTACTCCGCGCCGTCGGCGATTTTCTTCATGGTGCCGCGCAGGATTTTTCCGGAGCGCGTCTTGGGCAGGCGCTTGACGACGACGGCCTGTTTGAAGGACGCGACGGCGCCGATCTTGTCCCGCACCATCTGGACGAGTTCGCGCACGATGTCGGCCTCCGCGCGCTGCACGCCCGCCTTGAGCACGACGAACCCAACCGGCACCTCACCCTTCAGCTCATCCGCGACGCCGATCACGCAGCACTCGGCCACATCGGGATGGGAGGCGAGGACTTCCTCCATTCCCCCCGTGGACAGACGGTGGCCGGCCACGTTGATGATGTCGTCGATGCGACTCATGATGTACAGGTACCCGTCCTCGTCCTGGAAGCCGGCATCACCCGTCAGGTAGTACCCGGGGTAACGCGACAGGTACGACTCGATGTACCCGGCGTCGTTGTTCCACAGGGTCGGAAGACAGCCGGGCGGCAGGGGCAGCTTCACGACGATGTTCCCCGTCTTGCCGGGGGGCACCGGGTCCCCGCCCTCGTCCAGTATGCGCACGTCGTACCCGGGCGCTGCCTTGGTCGGTGAACCAGGCTTCACCGGAAGCATCCCCAGTCCCAGGCAATTGGCCGCGATCGCCCAGGCCGTCTCCGTCTGCCACCAATGGTCGATGACCGGGATGCCGAGGTGCCGCTGCGCCCACAGCAGCGTATCCGGGTCGCACCGCTCGCCCGCCAAGAACAGCGCCTTCAAGCTGCGCAGGTCGTATTGCCGGATGAACGTGCCCTCCGGGTCCTCGCGCTTGATCGCCCGGAACGCCGTCGGGGCCGTAAACAGCACCTTCACCCCGTGCTGCGAGATGACCCGCCAGAACGCCCCCGCGTCCGGGGTGCCGACGGGTTTTCCTTCATACAGCACGGTCGTGCAGCCGGCCAGCAGCGGGGCATAGACAATGTAGGAATGGCCGACCACCCAGCCAATGTCCGAAGCGGCCCAGTATACGTCCCCCGGCCGCACGTCGTAGATGTAACGCATCGTCCAGTGCATGGCGACCGCGTGGCCGCCATGGTCGCGCACGACCCCCTTCGGAATGCCGGTCGTGCCGGACGTGTACAAGATGTACAACGGATCGGTCGCAGCCAACGGGACGCATTCGACCGGGCTGGCGGTCTCCATGACCGCATGCCAGTCGAGGTCCCGGCCCGGCATGAGCTTTGCCATCGCCTGCGGCCGCTGCAAAATGATACAGCGCTCCGGTTTGGCCGAAGCCATTCCGATCGCCTCGTCCAGCAGCGGCTTGTATTCGATGACGCGCTTGACCTCGATGCCGCACGAGGCCGAGACGATCAGCTTCGGCCGGGCGTCGTTGATCCGCGTAGCCAGCTCCTTGGGAGCGAACCCCCCGAACACGACCGAGTGGATCGCGCCGATCCGCGCGCAGGCCAGCATCGCGACGACCGCTTCCGGAACCATGGGCATGTAGATGACTACCCGGTCGCCTTTTTCGACGCCCTGCTTGCGCAGCGCCCCGGCAAAGCGCGCCACGAGATCACGGAACTCCTGGTACGAGTAACTGCGGATGGTGCCCGTTACAGGACTGTCGTAGATCAGCGCCGGCTGCTGGCCCCGCCCCGCCTCGACGTGCCGGTCCAGCGCGTTGTAGCAGGTGTTCAGTTCGCCTCCCACGAACCAGCGGTATAGCGGCTTGCGCGAGTCGTCCAAGACACGCGACCAGCGCCGGGTCCAGTGAATAGCCTCCGCCGCCTCCGCCCAGAAACCCTCCGGATCCTCCAGTGATCTTCGGTAGACCGCCTCATACTGCGAGTTGCTCATGCCTGCTGCTCCCGGGAATGGCCACCGCGGGTAAATGGCGCGCCGTGGTCGGCCGCGGATGATACGCGCCGCGGCGCTGCGGTGTAAAGCGGACGTGAAAAACAGGTTACGCTCGCTCCACGGCGCTCCCGGTGTTGACTCGCCCCGCCTCCGGGTAGTAGAATCGCATGTGGAGCGGAATAGAGGGCGCTGGCGCTACCGGTGGGATGGGTTCAGAAAAGCGGTGGCGTCCAGGACGCGGGGGGTACCGGTCTGCCGCCAGCGGGCGGCATGTCGAAAGGTCTCAGGTGCCGTTCGGCCTGCGGTCGGCACGACGGAGTATCAGTAGGCTGCGTCGTTCGGATCCGGTTCTCAGTCGCGACAGCATGAATCCTTATCGGTTGGAGAAAGCGAGGTGTGTCCGGCCCCGGCGGTACCAGCGGGCCCCGTGGCTGGATGCAGCAGCGTAACCACAGGAGAGAGGAGGAACACCCGGCTGTTCTTCACACGCCAGTTACGCCCTCGGTAACGTTTGGACCTTGTTTCGTTCGCGAAGCGGAACCGGCAGGTTATCGCCTCCGCTTCCCCGCGACGAAGTCGGGTCCGGTCGGTAGGCCGACATTCGGCTGACGTCGGCAGTGTTGAGGAAGGGATTGCTTCCGACGCTCACCCGTCCTCCATGCAGCGCGGCGCGGCAGCCGGCGTCGGCCTATTCGCTTTTTCGAGCCAACGACGTCTTTGCGAGCCAACGACGTCGATAATTCGCGCGGCACATTTCGCCTGCGATTATGGGCGGGTCCCGACACCGCGACCGGAAGCGTCATAAACCAACGCCCTCCGCCATCTGCCTTCCGACCTTTTCCCGGTCGCGCCCAGCCCCGGTGACCCGATACAAGCGCGTTCCATCGCCATCGCGGGGCCCTTCCCGCGCGTCGCTGATGACCAGCGTAGCGTTAACCGAAAACTACCTCGGCGGCGCAAGCCGTCACGGCTCCGGACCACGGCACGCGTGCGGTGCGCGCCACAATCCAACGAGACGGACAGAAAATGCGACCAGCATGGCATCCCCAACGCGCGAAACCGGCACACGCCGGCCGAGGTCTGCCCGGGCTGCCCACCGTCGTGGTCTTCCTTGCTTCCTTATTGATTACGCCGCGTACGCTTGGTAATGCGGAGCGAGCGCAAGCACGCGACACACCGCCGCCAGACGCGTCGGCCCTGGAGAGAGCATTTCAGGACGTGGCGCGCCGGGTCGCTCCGAGCGTCGTCGGCATCCGTGTGCAGCGTCTGTGCCTGGACCCCGCCGGCGGCCAAAACCCGTCCGCGACCACTGCACTGCCGGAACGACGGGTCATCGTCAACGGCAGCGGCGTCGTAATCGCCCCCGACGGACTGATTCTCACGAATCAACATGTGGTGCAGTCGGCCACAGAGATTCGGGTGACCTTCCACGACGGGACGGTCTCGCAGGCTGAAATCTTAAGTGCCGACCCGCGGAGCGATCTGGCTGTCGTCAAGGTGCCCCGCAGCGACCTCGTGCCGGTCCGGTGGTGCGACTGGCAGAGTGTGACCCGCGGGCAGTGGACGGTCGTGGTGGGAAACCCCTTCGGTCTGGGCAGCGACGGCCAGCTTAGCGTCACCGTCGGTGTCGTCGCCAACCTCGGCCGACAACTGCCCGGCCTGGGCGAAGCCGACGACCGCTTTTACTACGACATGATGCAGCTCACCGCCCCGATCAACCCCGGTCACTCCGGCGGCCCGGTTTTCAACCTGCGCGGCGAACTGATCGGCCTGGTCACCGCCATGCACACCCGCACACCCGCCGATGAGGGCGTCGGCTTCGCCATCCCCATGAATCCGCCCATTCGCCGCGTGATCGACACGCTGTGCCAGGGACGGCCGTACGAGTACGGGTATCTGGGCGTCACCGTCCGTTCGCTCAGCCCGGAGGAACGTGAAGCGCTGGGCTTGCCATTCGGCGAAGGCGTCATCGTTCAGGCCATCGAGCCAGACGGCCCCGCAGCCCGCGCAGGAGTCGCAAATGGCGACGTGCTTTGTCGACTCGATGGCGCCTCCATCTCCAGTCCCGGCCAGTTGGCAGAACGGGTCGGACACATGTCGATTGGGCAGCAAGCCACCCTCGAGTACCTGCGGGACGGCCGCGTCGTGGCGGCACAAGTCACGATCGCACGCCGCGACCCGCTGCGTGTGAGCTGGCTGCGGCGGGCCAACACCGCCACCCGGGCCGACCGGAGCCCTCGCTGATTCTCGCCACCTCACCGGATTCACGCGCTTCGGCAATCCGTACTTTCCGTTGCCTTGCGCCGCATACACTGAAAGAATGAACGTGCCAGGTCCCCGCGACGCGGGTGCCCGGGACCGCCCAGCGCCTGCCGCGCCCCGTGCGCTAGACTTGTGTAGAGCGCGACCCAACGCCGCATCGGATCACGCGATTCGGGTTCCGCCCCGGCCGGAGGCTGACTGTGTCCGACACCTTGGCCGACCGCGTACGCAACGAACTCTTGCCGCATGTGCGGCAGCCGGCGCAGTACATCGGCGGCGAAGTCAACCAGCTCGTCCGCCCGGGCGACTGGGAGCGGGCGGAGGTCCGCGTCGCCATCGCGTTCCCCGACACATACGCAGTCGGCATGTCGCACCTGGGCTGCCAGATCCTCTACTGGCTCTGCAATCACACCCCGGGCGTATGCGCGGAGCGCGTCTACTGCCCGTGGGTAGACGCAGAACAGATTCTGCGGCGCCAACACCTGCCACTGTTCACCTGGGACACCCGCCAGCCGGTGCGCTCCGCGGACCTGCTGGCCATCTCCGTTCAGTACGAGCTGGTTTTCACAAATATCCTGAACCTCCTCGATCTGGCCGGCATCCCCATTCGTGCCGCCGAGCGCACCGACGACGATCCACTCGTCATCGCCGGCGGCCCGCAGGCGGATAACCCCGAACCGCTGGCCGACTTTCTCGACTTGGTAGTCATCGGCGATGGTGAACATTCACTGGCGGCGCTGCTGGAGGCCGTGCGTGAATACCGACGGGCCGCCGTCCCCCGTCGACAAATGATCCCTCTGCTCGCTCGCCGCTTCCCCTGGCTGTACGCACCGTCGCTGTACACGCCCCGTTACCACGCGGATGGCACCTTGGCGGCACTGACCCCGACCACGCCGGACCTGCCGACACGCATCGAGCGTTGTCATACGTCGGACTTCGAAACTGCGCCCTTCCCGACCCGTCCGCTCGTGCCCTGGACGGCCACCGTGCACGACCGCATCGCGATCGAGATCATGCGCGGTTGTCCGAACCTGTGTCGCTTCTGCCATGCGGGGTATACCAAGCGCCCGCTGCGTCTGCGCAGCGTGGAACGTGTGCTCCAGATCGCCGAGGAAGCGTACTGGAGCACCGGCCACGACGAAATCAGCCTGCTGTCGCTGTCCACCTCCGATTACCCGCACCTGACCGAACTGGCGCAGCGCGTCAACGAACGATTCGCCCCGCGGCGCGTCAACCTGAGCTTCCCCTCCCTGCGCGTCGACCGCGTCTTGCAGAACATTCCGTGGCTGGGGCACGCGGTACGCAAGGCCGGACTGACCATCGCCATCGAGGCCGCCGACGACGGCCTGCGCCGCGCTCTGCACAAGAAGGTGACCGACGGCGACCTGCTGGACGGCATTCGGGCCGCCTACGCCGCCGGCTGGCGACGCATCAAGTTGTACTTCATGGCCGGTTTCCCTGGCGAACGGCCCGAAGACATCGACGCCATCTACGAGCTCAGCGAGCGCGTCAGCCGCGAACGGTGTGCGCTGGGCAAGCCGCCGGCAGAAGTCGTTGCTTCCGTGGGCTGGCTCGTGCCCAAACCATTCACCCCGCTGCAATGGGCCGCCCAGCCCCCGCTTGAGTATTTCGAAGAGGTCCGCCGACGCCTGCTGCATTTGAAACGTCAGCACCGGTCCGCCGTCCACGTCCAGACCCACCGCCCGGCGCGCTCGGTGCTGGAAGCGGTGCTGGCCCGCGGCGATCGTCGGTTGGGGTCAGCGATCTACGAGGCATGGCGACGCGGCGCCCGGTTCGACGGTTGGGACGAATGTTTCCGTTATGAGCTGTGGCTGGCCGCTTTCGAGGCCACCGGAATCGATCCCGCGTTCTACGCCCACCGTACCCGCGCCCTCGACGAGCTGCTCCCCTGGGACCACATCGGACAGCACCTCCCGCGCGCGTTTCTGGAAAAGAGTTACCGAGACTTCATCGCGCGCACCGGAACACCCGCGTCCGGGGAGCGCGTGGCCAGTCCGCAGCGGTGAGGCGGGCACAACGCTGGGGCGCGCATCAGAGCCCGGCGACGCAGGTCTGCATGACGCTCACGTCGGCCAGGTCCACGTCCCCGTCATTCTCGGAGTCACCCCGCAGACAGAAGTGCCCCGGCGCGAACGTCTGCGCCGGTCCCAGCATGCAAAACGCCAGCCCGGGTAGATCCCCTGCGTCGATCACGCCGTTGCCCGTGTAATCCCCGGCGCAATGCGCCTCCAGAAGCGCGATCTCCGGAACCCAGCCGGTACCCAAGGGAAACTGGCAGCACCACCAATACTGGCCCGTGGCACGCACGCCTAGCAGCGAATGGGAAACAATCGTGCCGACCACGCCACCGGACAGCGTACTAATGACGGCGTAGTTGGTGCCGGGACCGACGCGCAGCCCGACGGTGCCGGTGGTGCGCACCTGCACACCGGCGGCGAAGCGCGAAGATTGTTCGACAGGCAGAATGTTGACCATCATCATCCCGTTGGCGACCGCGCGCTCGGTTCCGTCGGAGGGGACATTGCGCACCTGCCCGTTGACCCACATCGTGGACGACCCGCCGCCATCCTGATTGATCCCGTCCGTGGCACCCAGATAGGACAGACAGAAGTTGCCGAGCTCCGTCATGGTCATGCCGACGCTTTGCGTGGAACGGCCGTCCACGACGATGAAGAAGATGTAGTCGCCGTTGAGCGCAATCGCCGTACGGGGGTGACGGGTCGTCGCGCCTGGATCGCTGGAATACTCAAGCTCCCCGTCCTTGAGGAAGTGGAAGCTCCCGCCGACGCTGGCATAGGTCTTGGTCCAGTCCCACGCCAGCGGCGTACTGCAATCGTGCAGATAGTGCGTAATTTCCTGCGAAATGCGCACCTCTGCCCCCACCGTCACGTTGGCCAACAACCAGGTCATCGCGCTGCCGCTGGCGGAAAGCACAACGTGATCGAACGGAATGACCGTCGAGCCGGCGTTGGGCCGCACCTGCACGACGTAGCCGACGGCAAAGTTCGGCGGCGGGATGATCACGGTTGGCCGGGTCATGCGCACGAGCACTTCGGCACCGCTGTTGTCCGTAAGGGTCGTCAGATCGTAATGATGCGTGTACAGAATCAGCTCGTCCGTGCCGCGCGTACGGTTGATCCCGTTAATGCTCCGTTCCTGCCCCGTGGCCGGACACGCGACCTTCTGTTTGCTGGGGACATGACGGACGCACTCGCCGATGAAGGCGTCACGATCAAGCTGCCATGCGAAGCCGCTTCCGCCGGCATAGTCGGTAAAGCGCTTCGCATACCAGCCGGAGGCAATTTGTCCGCCGGTGGGCACCCCGCCGCTATAGAAGTCGCCGTTGATGGCCACGATCACGTCATACCGCTTTCCCCAGGTCTGCCCCCAATATCCGATCGCGTCCTCATGACGGCTGGCCATGCTGCTGACCGTCTCCGTCCCGCCCGTCAGCCGCCCCTGAGCCACCATGCTGTCGATAGCGCAGTCTGGGTGCGCGCGCTGCATACGAGCGACATAGACGTTGTTCGGGCCGGAAACAGTGAACTCCTGGTACTCGATGCCCGGGGCAACCACCTGCCAGTCACCGTACGTGCCATCGACGGTGAGCAGCACCGCCAGAAGCGTCACCCCGAAAACTGTTCCACCGCGAAACATCTTTCTCACTCCCCGACCACCGCACAGGACGGACACCGGCGATTCTAACGCCGAATCGGATTGTTTCGAAATGATTACATTGCGGCCCCGGCACGATCGGCTTGGCTATACATCCCCAGAANCGTGTTCGCCGCTTAGTACGAGTGCCAACAAAAAAGCCCGAGCGGGGGGCCGACAGGCCGGGGGGAAACCTGTGCGTGCCGCTCGCCGCTCGAGCAATTGGATTGTAGGCTCCTCGCGGAGCCTCGCAATACGCCCAGAACGAGAAATCGCGTCTTGGGTCGAAAACGTCCGATAAATCTCGCCAGACAGGCCAATCGGCCACTCCCTTTGGTCAACTGTTCCACCTCGGTTCATTCCGCGCCCATACCCACCACGCCGGCGGCGCACTACGCCCGTCCTGCGCCATCCAAGCCACCAACGCAAGCTGGCAGCGGAGCCGACGGTGCAGTAGAGCGCAGTTCCCGCGCCCAAGGTCTGAGCCTACGATACCCACAATGAGAAACGGCGCGCGTGCGTAGTGCCGCACCTTCTCAGGCGTGCCCGGACTGGTCGTTCCAGTCACGCCGCGGCAATCGGCGACGACGGTGGCGGCCGCGACGCCCCGTGGCGACGCGGGCGCGGTCCGAATCGGGTCAGCTACCGCCGAACCCGGGCGAAACGTACACGTCGCGCAGGAGATCCGGACGGATGAAGTGGTTTGGCCAATCTGGAAGCGGCCGGTGGCGTCCGACCAGAAAGTTGTATCAGGCGGCGTTCCGCTGGGCGGTCTTGGCAGCCCCGATCCTGCCCCTGCACGGCTGTTCGCGGCCTCCGGCCGTTGCCGAAGCCGCACGTCCGGAGCAAACCGCCGCCGTTCCGGTGACCGTCGCGACGGCGGTACGAAAGGATGTCCCCGTCAAGCTCACGGCCATCGCGCGCGTGGAGCCGTACGCTACGGTGACAGTCAAGCCGCAGGTGTCGGGGCAGCTCGTCGAGGTGCATTTTCAGGAAGGCCAGGACGTGAGGGCAGGCGATTTGCTCTTCCGCCTGGACGCCCGTCCGTATGAGGCGGCCGTCCGGCAGGCGGAGGCGAATCTGGAGCGCGACCGGGCGCTGGCGCTCGATGCAGCCGCGGAGGCGGCGTGGAAGGCCGGCCTGCTGCGGCAGAACGCAGCTTCACAACGGGAATATGAGCAGAGCCAAGCTACCGCGGACTCGCGACGGGCGACGGTCGAGGCGGACGAGGCGCTTCTGGAGAAGGCCCGCTTGGACCTCGAATACTGCACGATCCGCGCGCCCATAGACGGTCGCACAGGAGACAACTTGGCGGACCCGGGTAACGTGGTGAAGGCGAACGAGACGGCGCTGGTGGTGATCAACCAGATCAACCCGATCTACGTGGCCTTTGCCGTGCCCGAGCAATTCCTGCTGCGGATTCAGGAGGCACAGAAGGGGGGGCCGCTCGTGGTCGAGGCGTTTTTTCCGCACGACCCGGGTCCGCCCGAGCGGGGGGTGCTGACTTTCGTCGACAACAAGGTCGACAGCGCCACCGGGACGATTCTGCTGAAGGGGACCTTTGCAAATGCCGAGCGTCGCCTGTGGCCTGGGCAATTCGTCAACGCGGAGCTGACGCTGGCCACGCGTGTCGGAGCGCTTGTGATTCCGGCGCCCGCGGTGCAGACGGGGCAGCGCGGGCAATACGTCTTTGTAGTCCGGGACGACCTAACGGTCGAGTCACGCCCGGTGCGGGTGGCCTTCACGCTGGACACTGAGACGGTCATCGATGATGGCCTCCGACCCGGCGAGCGGGTCGTCACGGACGGCCAACTCCGACTCGTGCCCGGGGCCCGAGTGGAACCGCACCCGGCGCCGACAGCGAGCCCCGCCACGAGCCCGGCCACCCAACCGGATTACCCGTCATGAACATTGCCGAGCTCTTCATCCGTCGACCCGTCACCACCACCCTGTTGACTGCGGGGGTGCTGATCTTCGGCGTGATGGCGTATCGACAATTGCCGGTCAGCGATTTGCCCGCCGTGGACTTCCCCTTCATCCAAGTGACAGCCAGTCTGCCGGGCGCCAGCCCCGAGACGATGGCTTCGTCGGTGGCGACCCCGCTGGAGCGCGAATTCTCGACGATCGCCGGCGTGGAGGCGATGACTTCCACCAACCTGCTCGGCACTACGCAGATTGCTCTTCAGTTCCGGCTGGAGCGTGACATCGATGCGGCGGCGCAGGACGTCCAGGCCGCCATCGCCCGCGCCCAGCGGCAGCTCCCGCCCGACATGCCGAACCCGCCGTCCTATCAGAAGGTCAACCCGACCGATCAGCCGGTTTTGTACCTGGCGCTGACCTCACCGACGCTGCCGCTGTACGAGCTGAACGAGTACGCCGACACGCTGTTGGCGCAGCGGATCTCGATGGTCAGCGGCGTTGCGCAGGTGCTGGTGTACGGCATGCAGAAATATGCGGTCCGCGTGCAGCTCAACCCAGACACGTTGGCCGCCCGGGGTATTGGCCTCGACGAGGTCGTGCGTGCCGTCCAGGAAGCAAACGTTGAGCTGCCGACAGGATCTCTGGACGGGCGACATCAGGCCTACACCATCGAAGCGAGCGGCAAGCTGCTGAATGCCGCCGGGTTCGAGCCGGTTATCGTCGCCTATCGCGAGGGACGGCCGGTACGCCTGTCCGAGCTGGGCCGCGTGGTCGACAGCGTGTCGGCAGACAAGGTCGCGGCGTGGTACGTGGACCAGCGGGCCGTAGTGCTGGCGATCCAGCGCCAGCCCGGGACTAACACGGTGGCCGTGGTGGACGAGGTCAAGAAGCTGTTGCCCACCATCCGTCGACAACTGCCGGCCTCCGTGTCGGTCCACGAGCTTTACGACCGCTCGCAGTCTATCCGCGAGTCGGTGCGCGATGTGAAGTTTACGCTCTGGCTCACGCTCGCGCTGGTCGTGCTGGTGATCTTTCTGTTCCTGCGAAACCTGCGCGCCACCATCATCCCCGGCGTGGCCATCCCGATGTCCATCATCGGTACCTTCATGGTCATGCAGTGGCTGGGCTTCAGCCTCGACAACCTTTCGCTGATGGCCCTGACATTGTCGGTCGGCTTCGTCGTCGATGACGCGATCGTCATGCTGGAGAACATCGTTCGGCACATGGAACTCGGACAGGCCCGGCTCGCCGCCGCGCTGGACGGGTCGCGCGAGATCGGCTTCACCATCGTGTCGATGACGCTCTCCCTGGCCGCGGTGTTCATTCCGGTTCTGTTCATGGGTGGAATTCCCGGCCGTCTGTTCCGCGAGTTCGCGGTGACTATCGGCGTGGCCATCCTGATCTCCGGCGTCGTGTCTCTGACGCTGACCCCGATGATGTGCAGTCGGCTGCTCGGCGAACCGGGTACGGCGCGGCATGGTCGGCTATACGCCGCTTCCGAGCGCTTCTTCGCGGGCATGCTGCGGGCGTATGACGTGTCCCTGCGCTGGGTGCTGCGGCACCGCCGAGCCACGATGCTGTTCTCGGCCGTCGTCTTGGTCGCAACGGTCTACCTCTTCCGAGTCGCGCCCAAGGGCTTCCTGCCCTCCGAGGACACCGGGCGCCTGATGGCCTTTACCGAAGCGGCCCAGGGCATCTCGTCCCAGGCGATGTGGGACAAGCAGCAGCAGGTCGCCGCCATCGTCCGGTCCCATCCCGCGGTCGAATCGTTCATGTCGGTCGCCGGCGGCCTGCCGGGGCGGCCATCCAACGAGGGCATCCTCTTCCTGCGCCTCAAGCCGCGCAGCGAACGCACCCAGCGCGTCGAGCAGGTCATCGCCGAGCTGACGCCGCGCGTCAACGCCGTCCCGGGCATCCGCACCTACTTCTTCAATCCGCCCCCCATCCCCATCGGCGGCCGGATGACGAAGAGCGAGTACCAGTACACGCTTCAGAGCCCCGATACGGACGAGTTGTATCGGCTGGCGCCGGTCCTGACGGAGCGGCTCCGGGAGATTCCGCTGCTCCGCGACGTCACCAGCGATCTGAAACTCGTCAACCCCCAGGTGCGGATCGAGATCGATCGCGACAAGGCCAGCGCCCGAGGCGTGACGCCGGAGCAGATCGAACGGGCCCTGTCGAGCGCCTACGGCGCTCGTCAGATCTCGACGATCTACGGGACCAACAACCAGTACGACGTCATCGTTGAGTTGCTCCCGGAATATCGTACGGACTTCAACGCCCTGTCCAAGCTGTACATTCGCTCCGCCGGGGGACAGCTCGTACCGCTGTCGGCGGTGGCCCGCATCGAACCCGGCGTCGGCCCCCTGACGATCAACCACAGTGGCCAGTTGCCGTCGGTCACCATCTCGTTCAACCTCGCCCCCGCCGTGGCGCTGGGCGAGGCGGTGGCCGCCGTCGAAGCCGTCGCCCGCCAGTCGCTGCCGGCCACGATCACCGGCGGATTTCAGGGCACGGCGCAGGCCTTCCAGTCCTCGGTCGCCGGCATGGGCCTGCTGCTGGTGATCGCGATACTTGTGATCTATCTCGTTCTCGGAATTCTGTACGAAAGCTTCATCCACCCGATCACCATTCTGTCCGCGCTGCCGTTCGCCGGCTTCGGAGCTTTGGTGACCCTGCTCTTGTTCCGAGTGGACGTGAACCTGTACGCCTTCGTCGGCATCATCATGCTGGTAGGACTGGTCAAGAAAAACGGCATCATGATGATCGACTTCGCGGTCGAGGCGCAGCGGAGCGAACAGAAGCCGCCGGAGCAGGCCATCTATGACGCCTGTCTGATCCGCTTCCGCCCCATCATGATGACGACCGCCGCCGCCCTGATGGGAACGCTGCCCATCGCCCTGGGCTTCGGAGCCGGTGCGGAGTCACGCCAGCCGCTCGGTTTGGCCGTCGTCGGCGGCTTGCTGTTCTCGCAGATGCTGACCCTGTTCGTCACGCCTGTTTTCTATCTGTACATGGAGAGGCTGCGCACGTGGCCGCTACGCCGGCGACAACTGCTGGCCGTGCCGGCCGCGGCTGCCATTCCCGCAACCACGAGCCACCACTGACCGGCGCAAGCCGCCACTGACCCGCAGCGCCCACGCAGGACGGCCCACGCGAAAGCGGCGCGCGGGCGGGTGCGGCGTGTCAGGTTCGAGCACATATCCGAACGCAGGCCCGGGCCAACAACCGCCACCAAAGGTTTGGCGGAACGTATACTGGTAGTGCGGCGCGACGCCGAGCAGCTTGCGTCCCCGGACAGCGAACCCCGCACGGCGCCCCAACCGGAGCTGCCGACCGTGACTATGACGAGCCGTTGGCTTGTGAGCTTTGTCCTCCCGCTCCTGACCGCCGGCTGCGTGGTCCACCCGCGTGGGCCACACGGCCCGGCGTGTGCCGCCATCGACGCGGCCACGCAAGTCGAACTTTCCAGCCATCGACTGGAACTGCTCACGCGCATCGCCCAGCGGCCCGAGCTTTCTCAACACGAGCAGACCTACCTCGTCAACGCGATCTGCTTTGGCGGCATCGGCGGCGAGCACGCGGACGCCCTCATTGCTCTGATTCAGAACCCTTGTTGCACGGCCCAGACGCGGCAGCAGATCGCCGCGAACCTGCGCATGGTGGCGTACAGCAGCGAGCGCAGACGGGTGGCGGAGGCCCTGGCAGCCGCCGATACCAGGCCAACCTCGCCCGGAGCGGCCCATCCGCAGCGTGAGTCGAACTGAATCCGACACCGCCGCACGGCGGCGGGTCATCCGAACCCCGGACGCGAGTCGAGGGCTGGCGGCGACAAGGCCGCGGGAGCGTCACGCTCGCGCTGTACAAAGTCGCGACAACGAGCGCTCGACACGCACGTCGCGGCACCAGGCCTGGCACCTGCGTGCGGCGTTCGTACGCGGTCGCGTGCCCGGTGCTAGCCCAGCCGGCCACGCTCACGAATGGCCGTAGTGGGGAACAGGGCCGGCTGAAAGCCCGTTAGGTAACCCCTGTCCTGAAAATAGCGCAGCAGCGCCTCGATGCTCGGAAAAACGCGCGTGGCCGTTTCGGTCACGAAGGGCGAGGGCTCGACCTGCGGCTGCCAGATCACATACACCTCCTTCGTGGCCTCGAAGGCGTGCTGAAGTTCGCGCTCGACGCCGGAGGAGAGCCCCGGCTTGCCCCCCGGCAGCTCCGGGATGAAGCTGACGATCATGTCCGACTGGTCGATCAGCTTGAAATCGCGGGCGTAAATCTGGGCGTCAATGTCGCGGGCGACCGACATCACCTCGGCGGCGTCGAACTCGAGCTCCCGCTCATGAATGACCAGCTTGAACTTGGAATGCCCCTCCCGCAGAGCCGCCGCCGCCAGCGACAGCAAGCGCTTCTCGTCCATGTCGCCGGGGTCGAACGTGATGAAGTGCTCCGCGATCGTAGCGCGGAACGCGTCGATCTGGGCCAGCACGGTCGGCATGTCCATCACGTGCGTCATAGGGAACGAGGGATACACGCGCTTGGTCTCGGGGCGGAAGATCAGGCGGTACATCGACTCCACGCTGTTCTTCTCCACACCCCGCGCCAGTACGTAAAAGCATCCATGCCCGCGAACCGCACTGGCCAGCACCTCTGTCGCCAGAATCTCTTCCTCCCGCCACACGAGAATGTCCTTCAGCGTGTGCGGCAGGTCGAAGTCGCGCGTCAGCCGTTCGTGGATGGCGTCCACGTTGTCCACGAGCGTGATGTACAGGTCCGCGTCGAGGGCCAGCATCTGATCGTGGTCGAAGGCGGGGAACAGCCCGTGCTTCCAGCGGAACGACGCGTGCGTGTTGACGATCACCGTCTCGTACTGATCGATCTGCGCCAGGATGTCCTTGAACACCGAGCGGCGCAGTTGTGACAACCGGGCCAGCGGCAGGTCCAGAATCCGCCCGCGGCGAACATCGGGCGCCTCCGCATACATCATGTCGCCAACATGGAAGCAGCGTGCCGGCTTGCCACGCTGCGCCGCCAGTTCAACCACCTTCTCGATGAACGGCTTCTTGTCTACACCGACCTGCCCGGTCACGACCACACGCCGCCCATGGGGGTGGGGACGACCGAACAGTGCCGGTTGTGCGTCTTGCGTCATAGTGCTTTCCGGCCCGCTGGCGAACGACATACCGGGAGCGGGCCCGCCCGGTCACGTCTTGACGCCCACGACTACATTCGTATCATGGGCCCTGCTGGGCAAGTTCGCAACGCCTGCTTGCCCGACCCCGCGGCTGTGGCGGAATTGGCAGACGCGCAAGGTTCAGGTCCTTGTGGGCGTTAAGCCCGTGGAGGTTCGACTCCTCTCAGCCGCATGCCAGCCAGATCGACGCGCTGAGCGAAACGCGGCGCGCGTGCTTTCGAGCGCGTTGAAAATACCTCCGTCCTCCGACGCGGCGGCCTGCGGTTACATACTCAAGTTGGGAGCGTGAACCAAGCCAAAGCGGAAGTGCGCGCCGACGTATCGGCAAGTCTCTGCGGTCAGGTCTTCATGTTGGCCAAGTGAACCAGGGCAATCGGCCCGAACACGAAAACCGGCAGCGCCGCGGCCAGACTCGCATACGCGGATTCCGTCGAGCTGCTGTGGGCCAGAAACGTGAATCCGAAACAGGTCCCCGTCAGCAGCAGCGCCTTGCCCCCCGACACCAGCACATTGACCGGCTCACGCGTCAGAAAGAACGGCACTGCCAGCAGGATCATGATCCACATCAGCAGCGGCTGATAGAAGCGGATGTCGCGGGCCCGCGCCACCGCCGGCAAGTTTGGCAAGCCCCGCGCCTGGAGCAGCCGGTTCATCTGTCGAAAGCTCATCAGTTCCGCCCATTGCGACGACTGCCGGAGCTGCACCTGTGCCGGAGTCAAGGTGAACGGATACTCGTCGAGCGGTTCCCAGCGCACGCCCGCCCCGAGTTCCGGTGACGCCGTGTCCATTTCCGCGACCAGCCGCGCGCCCCGCTCCAATCGCCAGGTCTGGCGGGCCGGGTCATACCATGCCGCATCCGCGCGGATCAGGTGCGTCGGGTGGCCGCTTTCGTCCGGGGCGATGATGTACACCGTCTTGAGCCAGCCCTGACGGGCGTGCAATTCGCCCGCCTTCAGGATCGCACCGCGGTCGTCCCGCACGCACAGAACCTGGGTCTGGGCCGTGTCGCTGAAATCGTCGTACCGGCGGGCGATGCGCGTGGCCAGCGCCGGCATCACGACCTCGCTGTTGACCAGCCAGAGGATCACCAGCACCAGGGACGACCCCAGAATCGGCACCGTGAGCCGCTGCAACGGAACGCCGGAGGAAATCAGCGGCGTCAGCTCGTTGTTGCGCAGCATCATGGCACAGGTGAACCCTGCCGCGACGGCCATGGTGACCCCGCCAAGCTGGTGAAAGTAAAGCGGCAACTTGTAGCCGTGGAAATCGGCGATCTTGCGGAGCACGCCGAGAGTGGTCACGTTCGGGATGTTCGTGTACTCGTCCAGATTGACGATCACATCGGAGAAGACGTACAAACCGATGCCGACGAGCAGGAGCGTGACGTAGCTGCCCAGAAAACTGCGGATCAGATACCGATCCAGTGTCGTCATCACGACGGACGGCTCCTCACCTTCGTACGCCGACGCGGAGCAACACGGCGTCGGCGAGCAGTACCAGCCCCAGGCCGCCCCAGGTGACCAGCGGGCCGATCTGCGTCGTGCGGGCGTCCTCGCTGAGTTGCCGGCCCAGCACCAGCAAGATCATCACCCCGAACAGCGGAATCATCGCCAGCGCGAACGCGGCCAGGGCCCGCGAACCGCGGAAAATCACACCCAGCGCCGCACCCATGATGATCGTCACCAGGGCGCTGCACACGTAGCCCAGCCGGAAGTGAATGGTCGCATCGATCTGCCGCTTCAGCCGGGCGACCGCGTTCCACAGGCTCCAGCGCCGGTCGTGCAGAAGCCCGGCCTCGGCACCGTCCAGCGGTGTGTTCGGATTCAGCAGCGCTGCCGGCGTGTGGCTCAGAACCTCCTGCCGGATCTCCATCGGAATCTGCGTCCCGTCGAGGCTCAGGGTCGGCTTGCGGCGCGGCTCGCCGTAGCGGCCGGCGCGCGGATCGTACTCCAGGACGTCGCGGGTTGCGGTGCGGAGCAGACGGAGTTCGACGGCGCACTCCCCGCTGGGCAGCGGCGCCGCCCGCAGCTCCATCCGTTCCGCCTCATAGCGCACGGGCAGTTTCTGATCGGGGGCCTGCATCTCAACGCGGGCTTCGGTCAGTGTCAGCCCCTTCGCGCTGGCTTGGACCTCCGCGGCACTCACCCGATAGCTGCGCCCGCGCTCGTCGTACAGGACCAGCGCGCCCGTCTGTAGGCGCTGGGCGCAGTAGCCGTAGAAGCGCTGAATGGTGAGCGCCGCCTGAAAATCGCGGAGCAGGTCCCGCGCACGGGGGGTCTCCCACGGCGCCTGTCGCCACCGCAACAGGTCGTCCAGTCGGGCCCAGGAAAGTTGCAGCGGGGTCTCCCCCGGCACGAGTACCGGTCCGATCGTCTGCTGCCCGATGAAGGCCGTGTGACGACCGAGCTGGAAATCGCGCGCGTCAGCCACCTCCAGCGTGACCTCCACGGGCGAGCGTCGGGTATCGAAGCAGCAGACGCCGTAGCGAGCGACGGTGAACCGCACGAGCTTGCCGTCCGGGTCGAGGTGCAGAAAGGTCGGGCTGGTCAGCACCAGGTAATTCAGCCCCGGTCCCGTCTCGAAGCCCTTGGCCCGCAGGGCCGCGTCGCCGGCGATGCGCGCCTGAGCCGCCGTCAGCGTGTACTCCGCCCCGGTCTTCTTGTGACGGTGATGGATGAACCCCTCGCGCTGGAGACGATTGGCGACGAAGTCGCGCAGGTTCATGCGGGCCGCGCCGCTGATCTGGTGAATGAAACGCGGGATGACGAAGTTGCCCATCACGAGCATCACCAGGGCAACAAAGATCGACAGCAGCACGACCGACAAGAACAGCCGATGGATGTTGATGCCCGCCGCCCGACACGCCACCAGCTCGTTGTCCGCCGCCAGCCGGCCGTACACCATGGTGACCGAGAACAGCGCGGCGATGGGCAGCGTGAGCGTCACCACGATGGGGATCAGCAGCGGCAAGAAGCCCGCGACATCCGCAGCCGACACGCCCTGGTAGCGGATCACGTTGTACAGCCCCCCGCCCATGGTGAACAGGGCCGTCAGCGCAGCCAGCGTCAGCCCCAGCGTTTTCAGCAACTCGCGAAGAATGTACGCGTGCAGCGTGACCATGCGGACTCGTCTGGGGCCGTGTGGGTCCGGGGCTTCTACTTTTCCGGCAGACGCAGCTCCACCCCGACCGGCAGAACGTCCGGATTCGGAATCTTGCTCTTGTTCAGCTCGTAGATCTCCCGCCAGCGGTTGGGGTCCTTCAGAAGCGTGCGGGCGATCTTCACGAGCGAATCGCCGGGCGCCACCTTGTAAGTCCGCACCTTCGTCTGCGGCTTGGTCTCCGCGGCCTCCCCCGCGGGCTTGGCGTTTCGCGGTTTTTCCGCACCAGGTTTCGCCGCCGAGGGCTTCTCGACGTCCCCGGGCTTGGCCGTCGGGGGTTTTTCGGTCTCACTGGCCGGCCGCGTCGGCTGCGCCGTCGGCGCCGGCAGCGGCCCCTCTTTGGGCGGGATGATAAGCACCTGACCGACGAGCAATACGTCGGGATTCGTCAGGTCCGGGTTCGCGGCCTTGATTCGCGGCCACAGATTGCGGTCGCCCAGATATTCCTCCGCCAAAGAGGAGAGCGTGTCGCCTTCGGCCACCGTATGCTTCCGAACCGCACTCGGCCCCGGCGCCGGACGCTCGGCGGGACGCTCCAGCGGCCGCGCCGGCGGCGTGCCCGCAGGTCCCGTCGGGCCGGTCGGCTTCGCTTCCGGTGGCGGCGGCGGTACCGAGACCCCCGGTGTAGCCGGGCGCGCAGCCGGGGTGGGCGCTGCCGGTGCACCCGGCCCCGGCGGTTGCGGACCTTCTTCCGGTTCCGCCGACGGCTCGACCCGCGGCGGTAATATCACGGGGGCCGGAGCCGTGGCAGGCCGTGGAGCCGCCTCCGCTCCCGGCACCGGCTTGGGCGCCGGGCTCACCGGCAGAGGCACAGGCGTCACGGTCGTCATGGGGCCGCGCACCGGCCCTGTGGGGCCCGTGGGAACAAGGGCCCGCGGGGCCGCCCCCGGCAACGTTTTGGGCTTCTCCGTCGGGGTGGGCGCGGGCGTCGCCGGCTTGTGCAGCGGCACGACCTCGTTCACGTCGTTGCCCGCTTTCCGGCTTTGATTGACCACGAACAGGATGCCCCCGCCCAGCACCACCATCCCGATCACCAGCGCCACTTTGACCTCGGTGCGCATGACCAACCCTCGCCGGCCCACACGCGCGGCCCCACCCCGCCGCCAGACCGCGCCGTCCGGGCCGCCCGGCAGTATAGCACGCGCCACCGCCCGTTTACAGCCGCGTCTCAGGCAGCCCGCACCGGCACCGCCGCCGGCTTCGCAAACCACTGCTTCGCCAGCAGCAACGGGGACGCGATGGCGATCGACGAGTAGCAGCCCGTCAGCACGCCGATCAGCACACAGTAGTTGAAACCACGAATGCTGCTGCCGCCGAAAATGTACGCGATCACGATCACCACGAACACGGTGAACGCAGTCATGATCGTGCGCGCCAGCGTCTGGTTGATCGACGTATTCACGATTTCCGGCGTGACAATCCCGAGTCGACCGCGCGTCTCGCGAATACGGTCGAACACGACGATCGTGTCGTTCACCGAGTACCCGATGATCGTCAGTACCGCGGCCACGATGGGCATGTTGATCTTGAAATCTTCGACCAGCAGCGCCCGGCCGACCGCGGTCGACGAAATCCAGCCGCTGAAACCGACGAACGCCAGCGACAGGAGGGCATCGTGGATGAGCGCGAGCACGCCGCCCGTCCCGTAGCTCAGCCGGCCGAAGCGGATCCACAGGTATGCGACGATCATCGCCCACGACAGCACCAGCGCCATGCCGGCCTGCTGCGTGGCCCGGGCGGCAATCTGCGGCTTGAACTGCATGACTTTGCGCAGCGTCTGCTCGGTACTCAGTGCCGTCTGGACCAGCCGGAGCTCTTCCTGCGCGAATCCCGTCCACCACACTTGCGGATCATCCTGATACCGGATGTCCGGGTCCGCCGTCACCACGACCAGTCCGCTGTGCACCGGTCGACCTTGATCGTCCGTGCGCCCGGGCACCGGCCGCACACCGACCACTAGGAAGTCCCGCCGCGGCAGGTCCTGAAAGTCCGGCTGAAAGTGCATATTTTCCAAGCGTTCACGCAGCTCTTCCGCGGACAGCGGCGGCTCCACCTCGTCCAGGTAGATGGCCGCCCCACCCAGATAGTTGGTCAAGTCCGCGTTCGTCCCCGCCGGAACACCGGGCACCACGGCGTCCAACAACCGATCCAGCACCGGGTAGGGCCGGCCACCCTCCTCCCGCAGCACGTAGGCGATGCGCGGCTGGATCTTCATCTCGTCGCCCAGCGCGTGGGTCAGCGCGTGTTCGAACAGTCGCATGTTGGTCGCCGTCGTGGTCACGTTCCAGACCAGCCCCGCCTGCGCGACACCGCCCACCTCCAGCACCGCGCTGACGTTGGTCCGCCCAAGGTTGTCGCAAAGCTGCGCCAGGCCGGCCTGCAACCGGCGAATCCGTGCCGCAAGCTGGTCGGCGGTCAGGCTGCCCTCGGTCTGGAGCCGGATCGTCTCTTCGCCCCGCGTGCTGGACACTCCGCCGCGCGCCAGAACGTTCTCCGCTTCCAGCGGCTCGGTCAGCAACGCGGCCAGGCGCGGACCATCCACCCCCGGCAGTCGCACATCGAATGCTCCCGGCGTGTCCGCGACGGGGCTGATCACGATCTGATCGAGCCGACGGACATCCTCGCTGATCTCGCGCGCTACGCGGGCGATCCGACGGCCGATCTCCACGTCGTCAATCCCTTTCTGCTTCAGCTCCAGCTCCGCGGCCACACCGCCCAGAAACTCGATGTCGAACACGTTGTCCTTGCCGCGTGCGAACAGCACCACGATCCCCAGCACCGCCGCCAGGGCGCTGGCCGGCACGAAGAACTTGGCCTTGCGGTACCAGTCGATGTTCGGCACGCCGATCAGCCGGAGCATCTTGACGTCCTTCAGCAGCCGATACTTCAGCAGGAAGTCAAAAATCGTGCGTGTCACGAAGACGGCGGTGAACAGGTTCAGGGCGATGCCCCAGCCAAGGGTCAGACCGAACCCGCGGACCTCCTCGCTGCCGACGTAGTAGATGATCACGCACGTCAGCAGGGTGGTCATGTTCGAGTCGAAGATCGTGGAGAACGCCCGCTCGTAGCCGTTGCGAACCACCAGGCGCAGCGACGTGCCGCGGGCTTTTTCCTCCCGCATGCGCTCATAGATCAGAACGTTCGCATCGACGGCCATGCCCACCGACAGGATCAGGCCCGCGATGCCGTCCAGCGTGATGCGCGCCCCCAACATCGCCAGCGCCGCCAGCGTCAAGAAGACGTTCATCAGCATGGCGATTACCGCCACCATGCCGCAGAAGTAGTAGTACCCCACCATGACGGCGATCACGGCCACCGTACCGATCAGCCCCGCCCGAATGGCGTTATCGCGGTTCGTCTCGCCCAGGCTGGAGCCGATCGTCCGCTCCGACAACGGCGTGTCCTTCAGCCGCGCCGGCAGCGTACCGCCCTCCATGGTCTGCACGAGATACTGAACCTTCTCCAGACTGAATTCGCCCGTGATCTGACCATCGGTGCGGATGGGGCTCTTAATGTCCGGCGCCGAGTAAGCCACATCATCCACCAGAATGCACAGCGGTTTCTCCAAGTTATTTCGAGTGAGCGTCTCGAAAAGCTGTCCGCCCACCGGGTCCAGTCGGAACCGCACGCACCAGCCCCCGTGCTCGTCGCGGTCGGCCACCGCCCGCGTCAGCCGCCAGCGGCGCTGCGCTTTGTCCCCTTGAAGGAGGCCATCTTTCGGGCTCAGCTTGCCCAGCACGTAGTAGTCTTCCCCCAGCATGTCCACCACGTAACGCGGGTGCGACTTGTAATCGAACCCCTTGAGCTCCGCCTCCGAATTGAGGTTGAAGAACTGTAGCGGGTTGTCGATCTTGAACCAGCCCAGTTCCTCGCCCGGCAGCCGCAACCGCCCTTCCTTGAGTTGCTTGCGATAGCGCTCGTATTTGGTCACGTTGTCCGGACTGGGCTGGGCCAGAATGCGGAACTCGAGCTTCCCCGCCCCGCGCAGCAGACGCTTCAAGTCCGCCGAGCTGTCCAGAAAACGCCGCCCGCTGCGGTAGGCCGCGTGCTTGGTCAGCACCTCCTGAATGCGCTCCGCCAAATCCGGGTGGGTCTCCAGAATGCTCGCCAGACTCTGCGCGCGAACCTTGGACTTTTCCTCGAGTTCGAGGATCTCTTGGAATCGACGACGGTTGAGATTCGTCGCCAGCACCGCATCCATCGCGTCCTCGAATTCCTCGTTCGCGTCGCGGTAGGCCTCCTCCAGGTCTGCGGCGGTGGGGACGGGCGCGGACTCCGTGGCCGGAGCCGTGTCGGCGGCTGGCGCAGTGGTCGCCGGACCGCGGGCACGCGCCTCGCGCGCGGCCACGAGCGCGTCATAGCGCGCCGCCAGCTCGTTCAAAAGCTCCAGGCGCCGATTGGCAACCTGCTCGATTGCGGCCCGCCGGCCGGGGTCCTTTTCCGTCGCCAAGGCGGTATTCGCTGTCCGCCAGGCCAGGGTGCGCAGCGCCTCGGCCCGCTGCTCGGCCGGCTGGCGCAGCGCCTGTTCGATCTCGCCCCGCTTGAGTTCCTGTGCAAACAGTTCGTCGAGCGCTTTGGCATACGCTTCGCGGCGCTGCTTGGCATCCTTGGGCGGCAACGGCATCTGCACTTCGATGCGGTTCTGCCCGTGCACGCGCCACGTCAGGTTGTAAACCCCCTGCGGGTCGACACGTCGCTGCAACTGTGTCTTCACCCGCTCGGCCAGATCGCTGACCCGCTCGGCGTCCGTCGTGTCCAGCTCGAAAATGAGCGACGTCCCGCCTGCAATATCCAGCCCCGGCCGCAGCTTCTCCTGCGGCGGATACAGCAGGACGAAGCCCACGACCAGCGCAACGGCGATCACCACCAGCCGCTGATTGACGTTCCGTTCTCCCATGGCCTGTGCCTCAAATGACGATCCGCGCGGCGCGGATCCATGCTGGAATAATCATCGAAATCTCTGCCCGTCCGCGGGCACACGTCGGACGACGCCGGTACCGAACCAGCGCGCCCATCCCTCCCCTCGCACGACGGCCATCAAACGATCGGAGGCCCTGTCCGCAGAATCGACGAACGTAACGCCGCGGTGCGGACGGCAAACGCCCCATCCCACAGGAGGGCCGGCCACAGCGGCGTTGCCGGAATGGCAAAGCGATGCCAGAAAAATGATTGGGTCTCGGCAACCTGTGTTCCCACGCGGTCGGGTGCGTGCGGGCCACGCTGCCCGCAAACCGTCACTCCGTCACGCCAGCCGGCCGTCTGCCTTTGGGCCGCCTGCTGCCACCAGTTCGGCCAACGGGGAGCCGGCGTGTCTGGGACGATGTACGGCAGCGTCGGCGCAGGACGCCGCTGCGACGTCTGGCCAACCGTCCGGGTCTCCTCCGGCTGAACCCCCGGCACACGCTCCCCCGCGCCACACGCCCGAACGACGTTGCCAGCGCTGTGCGGCGTAGAAAGCAGCCACGCCAGCCCGAAGCCGGCGCCGATGCGCCACCAGTCACTAAGCTGCCGCACGATCATTGCGGCCATGATACTCCGCAAGGCCCGCGCCGGCCAACGGCAGACCCGAAACCGAGCCCAACATCCTATAAACAACGCGCCGGGCACACTCTCCCACGAGTACGCCCGGCAGCCGTTCTGCCACAACCCGCAACCCCAGTCCCGCAAAAGGCTACTTGCTCTTTGGCTTCGCCTCAGGCGTCGCCGCAGTCGCGGGAGCGGTGCCCGGCGTCGCGGCGGCCGCTTCGGTCGCGGCGGTCTCCGCCTTCGCCTTCTTCTTGCCGGCCTTGCCTTTGCGGTGGGCGATCTTTGGCAGGTGCAAGGCGCTCGCCTGCTCGCTCCAGCGATCCTGCTCGATCAGCCGCGCCACCCGCTCCGCCCGGCTCAACACGTTGCGATGGCGCTCCAAAGAGCTTCTCAGCCGCAGTGACCGATCAATCGACATCACGGAACTCCACTCTTACGAGCTCCTTAGTCTACCGCGCGAAGAACGCGCCCGCAACCCGGTTACCGCCAGGCCGCGATTCGGCGGGTTCGTACCGCGCGGCGACGGGTGCAAAAGCTTGTAGCCGAACTGGGCGGTCAGCAGTCGGTCAACGCGTTGCTGTTCCGGCAGGCGCGTCGGCGCAAGAGCTTACAGGTCAAATCGGCAGTCAGCAGGCCCGCAGCGGGGGCTCGAGCGCCGCGGCCAGCAGAGGGGCTGTCCCGCGTGCACCAGGCCGAGAGGCGGTCTGAGGTCGGAATTCGCGAGCTGCCGGCGTGCTCGATCAGAACCCGCCACGCGCGTGGCAGGACCGCCCCGCACTCGCGTGCGGGTTTCGGAAAGCTGTGCCTGCTGGCCCAACACTGCCGTGCGGGGTTCGGAAGCCCGGCCTCGAAGCGTGAATAGCCAGATAGCCCGTCGGCGGGCGCAATGGCCACGGACGGCTCGGCGGGGTGTGCGGCCGTTCCTGCGCTGGCGAACTCAGACGCTGGGGCCAGCGGGAACTATTCCGCCCTGCCGGCGCGTCGGGTAGCATGGCTGCCCATGGGTCCGCCGAACACCGAGACGCACACAGCGGCGCCCATCCCGCCAAACGCGGAGGCGCCCCCACCGTCGCACCCGGCGGCGGCTCCGCCCGCGCCGCCCTCGGCCGTCCCTCTGGATGTCGCGCCTACGCCGCCCCGTGCCATTACCAACGTGTGGTCCTGGACAGAGCGCAAGTACCGCGTCCGCGCCGTGCTCTTGTTGGCGCTCAACCTGGTCCTGTACTGCGGACTATGCATCTTCACGAACTGGCTGCACGTCGGCCAGCCGTTTCAGTTCACGCTGAGCGCCTATCTCGAACCGCTGCGCTTCTGGGGTCCGCAGACCCAGAACCTGTACGACTTTATCCTGTATCCCATTCGAGTCGACCAGACGCCGGTCTATGGGGTGATCATCGGGCTGCTGTTCGCCGCGATCGTCGCGGTGCCGATCTCCGTGGCCATTCTCTATCGTTTGCGAAACGCCCTGCCGTTCTGCGCCGCCGTCCTGGTCTTCGCCCATCTCCCCTGGATGGCCCTGACGTTGGCCGGGAGTTGCATCCTCGCGTCCGTGAAGCCCTTCCGCATGAGTTTCCGTTACGGCTCGGCGCTGTTGGGGATGCTCCCGGTGCTCCTGTACCTGCACCTGGCGACCCGCGGCACCGCCGAGTCCCTGGGGGCCAGTTTCTCCCCCGAACGCAAGCTCCTGCTGGCCGCGCCGTGGCTGCTGGCGATTTTGGCTGCCTGCACGATGCTGGCCGTCATCATCTTCATCGCGCGGGTCGTCAACTACCGCCCCGACGCGGTGTCCCCGGTCATGGCCGTCATGTTTGCGACGCCCGCTATCCTTTTCCATGCGTACATCGGCGTGGACGAGTTGGCGTACCGCATACTGGAGCAGGAATACGGCCCGCGCTCCAAGCGCTTCGAACCCGTGCAGGACGCCAGCGACCGTATTCGCGCCTACGTTCACGAGTGGACCAATCCGGACCGGGCGGCCGAACCGCAGCGCGCCACGCTCCTGGCCATCTGGAGCGCAGACCCGCAGGAGCAGGCCGCGGTCAAGCACTTGATCTCCAACCGCCTGTTTTTGGAGTTGTTGCACGACCGCCAGGCAGCATACGAGGCATGTCGGGAGTTCATCGCCGACCACCCCACCAGCCGCTTCGTGCCGGAAGTCTTGTACATCCAGGCGCGGGCACTAGACACGCGGCTGGACGAACTGCGCCTGGTCGGCAAGAGCGCCCAGCGCGAGCTGTATACCGACTTCCCGCACGTGCAATCCGAAACCGTGTGGACCAATCTGCTCACGCAGTATCCGCATTCTCCGTTCTCCGTTGCTGCCGGCCTGCGTGTCGCCCAGCTTCGTCTTCGCCGGGGCGACGTGGACGGCGCGCTGCGCGCTCTGGACCAAGCCATCGCACGCGCTGCGGAGAAACCGAACGCGCATGTACTCGCCAGCCCGCGACACGAAACGACGCTCGATTTCGAACCCGAGCCCTACGTGGCCGAGGCGCTCCGCCTGCGCGAGCTGATCCTTGCGAACCGCGACGACCCCCGCTACGGCGTTGCACCGCTGCGCGAGCTGGCGGCGCTCGATCCCCCATCGCCCGGGCTACCGCGACCAGCTCGCGCTCTTGGCAGCGCGCTATCCCGACAGCCTGCTGTACGACAATATCGTCGTTCGCTGGGCCTGCGCCGCACCGGATCGCAAACAACGCGCCGAGAAGCTGTCTGCCTGCATTGAAAAGTTCCCCGACGGCGACGCTTTGCCCGAGGCGCTCTTCCAGCGCGCCGAGCTCGAGACCCAGACCCGCGAACCCGGCGACGAGGCCCAGCGCGCCCGCGGCGTGGCGCGCTTCCGTGAATTGGCCACCCGGTTCGGCCACACCGAGTGGGGCAAACGCGCCGCCGAGCGTTTGCGGATGCTGGAGCCACGGCCGGCCACGACGCAACGAGGGACAACGCCGTGAGGCAGATCGTGCTCGCGATCACCGGGGCCAGTGGAGCGCGGTACGCGCGGCGGCTGACCCAGTGTCTTCTGCACGCGGACGTCCGAGTGCATCTGGTGATTTCGCCCCACGGCGCACGCGTGCTGGCCGACGAGCTGGGCCTCCGGACCATCACGCCGGAAACGCTGGTAAACGGACCGGCCGAGGGAGTCACTTTGTATCGCTATCGGGACGTCGGCGCCCGCATTGCCAGCGGGTCCTTCCTCACCGGCGGGATGGTCATCTGCCCGTGCAGCAGCAACACGCTCGCCGCCGTTGCCGCCGGTACGGCGGACAACCTGATTACCCGCGCCGCGCTGGTCACGCTCAAGGAAGCGCGGCGGCTGATCCTCGTGCCGCGCGAAATGCCGCTGAGCACAATCGAGCTGGCCAACATGCTGCGGATCAGCCAGAGCGGCGGGCTCATCTGCCCGGCCTGCCCGGGCTTCTACCTGCAACCCACGACGATTGAAGAGCTCGTCGATTTCGTCGTCGGCCGTGTACTGGACTTACTGGGTATCCGGCATGAACTGCGGGTGCGCTGGTCGCCGGACCCGGCCGCCGGGGAGCCTCGTCCGACGGAGTAAGGCATGTCCGGGCTGGCGCGGAACCTCGTCACCTGGGCCGAGATGATCAAGCTCGAACACTCTGTGTTCGCGCTGCCTTTCGCTCTGTTGGCCACGTTCCTCGCGGCGCGCCCGCACCGGCCCTCGGCCACCCAACTGGTGCTGATCCTGGTGTGCATGGTCGCGGCGCGCAGCGCGGCTATGACCTTCAACCGGCTCGTGGACGCCGATCTGGACGCGCGGAACCCGCGTACCGCGGGCCGCGCGCTGCCGCGCGGGTTGATCACACCTCGCGCCGCCTGGGGCTTTTTCCTCGCGGCCTGCTTTCTTTTTTTGGGGGGCTGCGCCGGTTTCTGGCTGTGGTGCGACAATCCCTGGCCGCTGCGCCTGGCCGGTCCGGTGCTCGCCTGGTTGCTGCTGTACTCGTACACCAAACGCTTCACCGCGTGGTCTCATCTGCTCTTGGGCGTGGCGCTGGCGCTCTCGCCCGTCGCCGCGTGGTTAGCCGTCAACCCCGCCACGCTCGGCCCGGCGGCGTGGCTGCTGCTGGTCGCCGTCAGCTTCTGGGTAGCCGGTTTCGACATCATTTACGCCTGCCAGGACGTGGACTTCGACCGCGCCCATCGGCTACACAGCTTACCCGCGCGCATCGGTCTGGCCGCGGCGCTGTGGCTGGCCCGCGGCTGCCACGTACTCACCGTCGTCGCCCTGCTCGGCGTCGGCCGGGCCGCGAGCCTCGGAAAACTGTACTTCGTCGGCGTAGCCTGCGTGGCTCTGCTGCTTGCGGTGGAAAACGCGCTGGTGCGAGCAGACGATCTGCGGCGCGTCAATGTCGCCTTTTTCACCGTCAACGGCGTAGTCGGGCTCGTCCTCGGACTCCTGGGAATCCTCGACATCGTGCTGTCATGAGTTCCGCCCCGGCCACCTACCCGAAACAGCCTCGCCGACGGTCGCGGCGGTATCTCACCCTGCTCGGCCTCGCTGCGTGGGCGCTGCTCATGTCCGCCGCTGCTGTGGTGGGGAGTTCCCAGCACGCGCGACGACGACCTGCTGTTCGGCGGGCAGCCGGCCTGGACCGCTGACCAGTATCGGGCCGGACCTGACCTGACCCGTCTACGTCAGCGGGCGGCCGGCGCTGACGTCGACCTTAATCCGCTGCCCGACCGGTCACGAATCGTCGACCTCACCGCCACGCACGATGCGCGCGCCGAAATTCTTCGCCGGTACCGACTCTACTCCCGTCAGCCGGACGAAATGATCATCTTCCGCGCCCTCCAGTGTATGGATCCCCGCCGGCTGGATTTCGACCCGCGCCTGTACCAGTATGGCGGCGGCTACCTCTACCTCATCGGCGCGGTAACCGCACTGGCCGGCGCACTCGGCCTGATCCGACTTTCCAGCGACATCGCTCTTTACCTCGAACACCCAGAGTACTTCGCCCACTTCTATGTCGTGGCACGCGCCGTTTCTCTGTTCTTCGGCGCTCTGACCCTGGTCGCGGTCGGCCGGCTCGCGCGGCGGGCCGTCGGCCGGCGCGCAGCGTACCTGGCCATGTTCCTCGTGGCTTGCACGCCGGTATTTCTCACGGCTGTCCTGGAAGCCAAGCCACACCTGCCGTCTGCATGCCTCATCCTGTGGACCTGCCTGAGTGCCCTGGACTACCTGGACCGCGGGCGACAGCGCGACGCGCTGCGTCTCGGAGTACAGGCCGGCTACGCCAGCGGACTCGTCCTGACCGGCGTGGCGGCGCTGGCGCTCTTGCCCGCTCTGTGGTTCCTGCGTCGTCACGGCGGTCCCGAGCGAAAGCGTGACAGTCCTTCACCACCGCAGGCCCAGCGTACGTCCGCAGGGCAACCGTCACGCACGCCGGCCGCAAGGCGCCACCTCGCACTTGCCGCCGGAGTAGCCGTGCTGGTGTATGCCGTGACGAACCCGTATGTGCTCTACAACAGCGTCACCGGCCGCGGGGCTCTGCAAAGCAACCTGGCCAACTCCCTTTCGATGTACAGGGACCAGGTCCGCCAAATCCCCGCCGGCGCCAAGCGCGTCGCCGCACTGCTGGACGAGAGCATCGGCAGCGCCGCGGCGGTCATGGGCACGTCGGCCTTGGCTTTCCTGACATACCAGTACGGTTGGCGCATCGTGCTCGTCGCCAGCCCCGGACTGGCCATGCTGGGCCTGTGCGTCGTACTCGCGGCCGGGAAGCCCGCCGAGTTCGCACGCTTCCTGATCCTGCCCGCCATCCTGATGATGACGGCCAGCGCGATCAGCGTCGTTCTGGTTTGGCGGAAACACAAGGTCCTCGGCGGCGTGCTGCTGCTCCTGATTCTGGCGACCGTCAATACGCCCGCGTACCTGCACGCCTTCTTCACCGACGCCTGGACGCATAGCCACGCCCGCCGCCAGGCCGCCGTCTATCTGGCCGCGCACCTCGGCCCTGACGACACCGTTGGCGTGTTGCAGGAACCCGCCCCGTACGCCGTCCCGCCGCTGGACTTCACGCGACGACGAGTGCTCTGGCTTCCCGCGGCGGCTCCCCCGGATCTGGACAACGCGAACCTTCCCACCTGGGTCGTGTATTGCGCGGACGACGACCAGACATACGCCGACGCTTGGTGGCCTAGTCAATACCGCCCGGCGGCCGCGTTCCCCGACCGTTCCCGTGAACTCGCCCGGATCTGCTGGGCCAACAAACCTGTTTTCATCTGGCGGCGCGCCGACCGCCCGCGGTGACTCCCTCGCGGGTTACACGGTAATGAGCGACAGCCGTTCGGCGCGCAATGAAGCGGGCAGCGTGCGTTGCCCGCTGCCCGCCGTCGTTCATACCTGGTGTTCGGCTATTGCACTGACGGGAATACGACGATGCTGAACGGAGCGTCCGTAAGCTGGCCCAGTCCATCAAAGATGTACACCGTGACCCAGAGGAAGCCGTTGCCGGTGAAACCGCGCGGCCACACGATCGCAGTGAGCAGGTCGTCGGGCGCCGTGGGCTGATCGGGCTGCGCTACCGTGACGTTGATCGGATAGTTGAACTCCGCCGCCGGCGGCAGGCTGCCGAGGTCGATGTCACCGACCGAAATCCAGAATTCGAACACGCCGACGGCGTCGTGGCCGTGATCCGACCACCACATCTGCTCGCCCAGCAGAGTGTACCCGTTGAGCGAGGGATAACCCGGCACGAGAGCCGAAGGGAGCACTGTCCCGCGCGCGATCGCCGCCGCCGGTCCGGTCTCGCCCGGTTCACCCTGCGGTCCGCTGGGACCTTCGGGCCCCGTTGCCCCGGCCTGGGCCCTCGGGACCAGTCGGCCCTACGGCACCCTGAGGTCCGGTCGCGCCGGCCGGCCCGGTCGCCCCTGCCGGCCCCGCCGGTCCGGTAGCGCCAGCGGGCCCTTGCGGACCGGTGGCACCGGCGGGCCCCGCCGGCCCTGTCGGACCGGGCACGCCGGGGCGGGACAGCCCTTCCTGCAAATCGGTCGAGAGCTGGTCAACGTTCTGCGATAACCCACTCAGGTCCTGTTGGAGTGTCTCGACCCAGTTGAGGTCAAGCAGCCCAGCCCCAATCAACTGGCACCCGACAAGAGCGCCGACTCCTAATACAACAAGCGCTATTCCCGCTAAAACCGTAGTCTTCTTACGCATGCCCAGTGTCTCCTTACGCTCTTACAGAACTGCGAAGTTCGACGCGACCTTCCCCCAAAGGCCCCTTCGACCTGTACGTAAACCTCCGTGGAACTGAATCTTCTCGAAACCCGACATGACTATACCCGACCGTGCAGGTCCTGTCTACTTCGACGTCAAGAATTGTCCCAAACAGCGGAACAGCGGATCACCGTGGTCGGCAGCGACACCGCCTGCCGCCATCGCGCGGTCGAAGCTCCACGGCTAACGAATCCAGGTACCCGTCTCTACCCTCTCCGTTCCATAGTACAGGCCGCCGAATCTGTCGTAGCCTTGCACGTACGAGTACCCCAGCGTCGTGTAAAGCGTCAATTCATCGAAGCGATAGCCGCCTTCCGTCGCCGGCCAATCCGACCGCGTGTTCAGGGCCAGCGCGTCCCGCGCGTCCGCTGCACACGCGTTGAGAAGGAGATTCGACTTAGGACCGGTGGCTTGCGAACACAAGACCGCCATCGGCGGCCTTGCGCAACCGCTCACGATCAAGGTCACGATGGTCGCGATGAGAATTCGCTTCATCGCACGATTATAGCCGTAACCGCTCCCACTCCGTCAAGGATAATCGCCTCAGCGACCGGGTGCACACAGACATTTGACCCCGCAGGGCCGAACAGTGCGTCACCCAGGCAATAGTTATCGCCACAACGATTGCCACTCGGGGACGGACGGGTAGACTGTGCCCTAGGAGGATCGCCATGCGCACGGGCCATCTCGCGCTTTGTACGCGCCCCACGTCGTTGATCCTGTCTGCCGTGTTGGTTGCCGGCATTGGGCCCTTGGCCGCCGGCCCGGCCAACGCTGACAGCGTCTGGCCGCCCGCTCCACCATTGAAGAGCGCGGCACCCGCAGAGGACGCGGCGCCGTTGCCACCTTCGGTCACAGCCGAGCCGCTGGAAAAGGGGCAATGGAAATGCACTTTCCGGTTCCAGCCGAGAGCCGACGCGCAGCGTGTCGCGCTGGTCGGCTCGTTCAATTCGTGGGACCGTGGGGCTAGCCCGATGCAGGGTCCGGACGCCAACGGGCAGTGGCAAACGACGATCGTACTCGAGACCGGCGTCCACCAATACAAGTTCGTGGTGAACAACGAGGACTGGTACGCTGATCCTGCCAACACGGATCAGGTGCCCGACGGCTTCGGCAAGTTCAATTCTGTCCTGCGTCTGGGCCGCCTGACGCGCATGGCCGCCTCCACTGCCCAGGTCGGCGACGGCCAGATCGACGTCTCCGGGCTGGCGCATCAACCGCACCTGGCGTTGTACGTCCAGCCGGCCTCCCCCAACAAGCTGGCCGTGCGCTACCGGACGTTGTCCCACGACGTGCGAGAAGTTTCACTCGCGACGAAGTCCGGCAGCCACATCGCGACGGCCAGCATGTCTCCGGTCTGCGAGGGCCCCTTATTCACGTACTGGGAAGTGGGCGTCGAGCTGCCCGAGCCGCCCCCAGGCGCACCTGTCCCGGTGCGGGGGCTGGAGTATACCTTTGTGCTCGACGACGGCGCCGGCCAGTTCTGCGATCCCTATGGGTCATACTATTACACGTTCACGCCCAATGCACTCATCCGCACGCCGGAATGGGCGCGCCATGCGATCTGGTACGAAATCCTGCTGGACCGTTTTCGCAATGGCGACCCGACCAACGATCATGATCCGGTGCGGCCATGGACCAGCGAGTGGTTTACCCCGTCCGAGTGGGAGGGCAAAGACGGCCAGACGTTCTATCAGCACTTCGCTTTCAGTCGTTTCTATGGGGGCGACATTGCCGGCCTAGAGTCGCAGCTCGACTATCTGAAGTCGCTCGGCGTCAACGCGCTGTACCTGACGCCGGTATTCAAGGCGCCTTCGTATCACAAGTACGACGTGCAGAACTACCTGCACATCGACGACGAATTCGGCGTGAAGGGCGACTACGAGAAGATTGCCGCGCAGGAGGATCTCCTCAATCCCAACACGTGGAAGTGGACCACAAGCGATCAGAGGTTCCTGGCATTCATTCGGAAAGCCCATGAAGCGGGCTTTCGGGTCATTATCGATGCGGTTTTCAATCACGTCGGCAAGGATCATCCCGCGTTCGTCGATGTGGTCAGCAACGGGCGACAGTCCCGCTTCGCGGACTGGTTCGACGTGACCTCCTGGGAGCCTTTCGCCTATCGCGGGTGGGCCGGCTTTGCCCATCAGCCGCAGTTCCGCAAGGACCAGAACGGGTTTGCCAGCCCGAGCCTCAAAAGACATTTGTTTGCCGTCACCCGTCGCTGGATGGACCCCGACGGAGACGGCAACCCCGCCGACGGCGTCGACGGCTGGCGCCTGGACGTGCCCAGCGATATCGCCCGCCCCTTCTGGGCCGAGTGGCGGCAGCTTGTCAAACAAATCAACCCCGAAGCGCTGATCGTCGGCGATGTCTGGAATCGTGCCGAGCAGTGGCTGGACGGCGAACACTTCGACGCGGTTGCCAACTATGAGTTTGCTCGCACCGCCGTGGCGTGGCTCTTCGATCGGCAACAGAAGCTGACGGCCAGTGCCGCCGCCGCTCGCTTCACCGAAATGCTCCTGGCGTATCCGAGCGCTGCGGCGTACTCGGTGACCAACCTCATCAGCAGCCACGACACGGATCGGCTGGCGTCGATGGCGCAGAACCCCGATCGCGAATACGACCGCCAGAACCGCGTGCAGGACAGCAACCCGCAGTATGACAACTCCAAACCTTCACCGGCGTCGTACGCGCGTGCCCGACTGGCCGCTCTGCTCCAGATGACCTGGATCGGAGCGCCCCAAATCTACTACGGCGACGAGGTAGGCATGTGGGGCGCCGACGACCCGACCAACCGCAAGCCCATGCTTTGGAAGGACCTGGAGCCCTACGAGAAGCCGGAAGAAAACAGTGTGCTGACGGAGCAGCTCGACTTCTACCGCCGGGCCGCCGCGCTGCGGACGCAGCACGCGGCACTGCGGACGGGCTCTTTCCAGACCGTGCTGACGGACGACGCGGCCGACGTCTGGGCCTTCGTCCGCTCGGACGGCCCGGAACACGTACTGGTCGTGCTGAACGCGTCCGAGTCGCCGCGGAGCGTGCAGATTCGCTTGCCGGCAAACCGCTATCCGTCCACCTGGAAAGGGCTGCTGGGGATCGAGGGAGAGCTGACCGTCAGCAACGAAACGCTGTCCGTCAATGTGCCCGCTCTGAGCGGCTTGGTTCTGTCCGGCTCGGTGCGTTAGGAGCTGCGATCGTGACGGTCTGTAGGGCCCCCGCCGTCACGGTTGCCACTTCGGCAGCGGCGCGTCGCCCACCGGATTGTGTAGGAGCGGGTCGTACTGCCCCACGTGGGTGCTGCGGCAATTGGAGCAGGGGCACGACGGCCAGCTCGGAATCCGCAGCGGCTCGCCAGGTCGCGGCCGGACCAGATCCGGAATAAAGCGCTTCTGACAGTCGTAGCAGAAAAACCACGGGTACACCGCCTGCTTTCCGCACTTCGGACATACGAAGGGCGGCTCCGCAGCAAGCGGCTGCGTGGTCTCCGCTTCTGCCTGACATGACAGGCAGATTCCACGCACGGTGTACTGCGTCGGCGTGCTGCCGGCGTTGCGACTGCGCGCCAGCAGCGTGACGGCGACCGCCAGCGCGACGACCGCTACCCCGATCAGGACCGCGTTGCGTTGCCCACTGCTCATGCGTCACCACCTTTGGCTGGGGTGATTGGGAAGCTCCCGCCAGATGCCGCGCATCGTGCGGTACACGGCGCTCAGATGTTCGGGGAAGGCATACGGATGGTAGTTGTCCCCGGGGCCGACGACCTTGCGCCCGGAATTGCGATAGTTGGCGTAGTACCACGCCATCCCACGCTTGCGATCCGGACGGGGTGACGCCGGATCGGTGTCATAATCGGTGATCCGCTCCGGGAAGTTCCCCTCCGAGTACAGCCCGTTGTAATCGCGACAGGAGTATTCCCCCGGCAGCCACACAAACGTGTTGACCGTGTCCACGGTGCGGAAGATCAGGTCCTGTTGCGACTTCGGCACCTTCGGAATCAGCACGGCCACGTGCCCGTCGCGATACAACGTTTCCGCCGCAAACCGGTTCCCGTGTCGCCAACCCACCATGGTCGCGCGGCTGTGGGGCCACTGCGCCGGGTCGGGCGGACTGCCGCTGGCCACCCGCGGCCGCATCAGCCATGCTGCGTTGAGGCAGCCCGTCCACGACCACCAGCCGTCAATGGCCATTACCTGCCGGGCCGCATCCGCAAAGCGATCCTCCTTGAAGTTGAAATGCAGCGCCACGTTCAGGGCATAGCTGGTCCGCACTCCGAACAGGCGCTCCTCGCCCACGCCCTGACGACGCACGAATCCATACCGCCAATCGCTGCGCATCCCCCGCGCGCGGGCCGGCTCATCCGGCCGTCGATCCGACGGACAGACCCCCGCCTGCGGATCGCTCAAGTACCGCAGATCGAACAGGACGTCGACCCAAGTGTACATCGGGAACGGGTCGATGCCTCCGAAACTGCTCTTGGCATCCCCATCGTCCCACGTCGGCCCGAACTCATTGTTCTCGGCGTAGCAGGTGCTCATCGCCCGGCCGATGCCGGACAACGTACTACCGCATTTGGCACGCTTGGCGCTCTCCCGCGCGCCGCCCAGGGCCGGCAGCAGGATCGAAATGAGCAGGGCGATGATCGCCACCACCACCAGCAGCTCAATCAATGTGAACCCCGCTGTGCATGAGCCACCCCGATGTCTCCGGTTCATGACCCTATCTCCGGCCCCTCCCGCCTGGCTCATCCCCTGTCGGACGCCGCACCGATCTGAACAAACTCGGTCTGCGACCAGCATACGCCCGCACAACGCGGCCGTGCAACTACTGCATTCTAGGGCCGCCCCCCGTGGGGTCCAGTGCTTGCGTGTCCTGGCTCCAGTGGGGGCGCGAAGTTTCGGCACGCCCGTCGTCGATCGCGCCGACCTGAGTACAATCCCTTCCACCAGCCCCTTGGGGCTCGCGCTTGGGATACTCACCATGCCCAGACGCACAACGTGGAAGTGGCGACTGCGGCGACTCGTGGCGCACCGCGGCGGACCAGTGGCCCTATTCTTCTTGGGCTGCATGGTCGGCGTCGTCGTTACCACGACCAGCCCCTGGGGCAGCTGGGGACGCCGCCTCACACCTCGACCGACGCTGGACCCCGCCACCGCGGCCCCGCAAGCATATGCCTGGACCGAGTTGCCGCCGCCGGCATTTCCCATCCCGCCCTACGCGCGCTTCCTCAAGGATGTGCTGATCGTTCTGGACCCGGGGCACGTGGGACAGCGCGACCCGGGCGGAACCTGGAAACGCGGCCCGACCGGCCTGCGCGAGGCCGAGGTCAACCTTCGTGTGGCCCTGTTTCTGCGCGAATTCCTGGAAGCTGCCGGCGCGCGCGTCGTCCTGACCCGCGAGGTGGACCGCAGCCTGGACCTGCCCGACGACGAAGATCTGCGCCAGCGCGTCCAAGTCGCCAACGAGCTCCGTGCTGACCTTTTCCTCTCCATCCACCATAACGGCGTCGACAACCCGCAGCCCAACTACACCACTGTTTTCTACCACGCGTCCCCTGAGCACAGTCTGGCGGCCCTGTGTGTCGCTCGGCACCTTCTGACCGGACTCAACGACGCCCTCCGGCTCGAAACCCACCTCGAGTGCGCCGTGCTGAACGACCGTACCGTCGCCCGCCGCAATGGCTTCGCCGTCCTCCGTCAAGCCCGCGTTCCCGCGGTGCTGTCCGAGGCCTCGTTTCATTCCAACCCGCAGGAGGAAACGCGGCTGCGCGATCCCGTGTATAACCGACGGGAGGCGTACGGCCTGTTCCTCGGACTGGCACGCTGGGCCCAGGCCGGCCTGCCGCGTGTCAGCCTCATCCGCACCGCCGACCCGCGCGGCCCCGCCGGCCCCGAAGCCCTCATCGCCCTGGACGACGGTCTAAGCACCCGCGGCGGGTTCGGTGCGGATCAAATCCGCATTCCCGCCGAATCGCTCATCGTGCGTCTGAACGGTCAGCCGGCTCGGTACCAGTTCGACGCCGAGAAGCGGCAGCTACGCGTTACTCTTCCCAAGATACCCCGCGGCGGACGACACAGCCTGTTCGTCGACTTTCAGAACATCTTCGGGCAGCACGTGCTGCACCCGCTCTTGGACGTGCCCCCGCCGTGAGGCAGACTGGGCTTCATGGCAAACTGTAGGCCTGCTGGAAGCGCGCCAGATCAGTCAAGTCGGCATCCGAATCGCCGTCCAGGTCGGCGACGGCACATGGCGTCGTCAATTGCGGTCCCGTAACGCACGACGCCATGGCGGCGAAGTCTGAGCCGTCCAGGTCGCCGTCCCCATCGAAATCCCCGTCGAAGGTCCAGCCCATCGCCCGCAGGGCCGGTCGGATCTCCGGATTGGACATGAACCACCGCCACGGCCCCTGCGTGCGATAGTTCTCGATCATGACCACGATCGGACCCTGGTCGATCGCCAGGTACGTGTCCGAGAACCAGCTCTGCGTCTCGTTGAACGCATCGCGGAAGCCGTACGTCCCGAACAACGCCGCACCAAAACGATCATAGAAATAGCGGATGCTTTCCAGCGATTCGGTCGGCGTGAACGGCAGCGCGCTGACGGCCGCGGTCGGCGCAATCGTCCCTAGATCGCTGGTCGGCGAGTGCGCCCAGTAATACGTCGGCGGCGGCGTGGTGCTCGCCGTTAGCCCCCAGGCCCAGCGGTTATACCCTACGTAGTCGCGCGGGTTGTCGATGCTGTAGGCCCGGTGGATTAAGGTGATGTTCCGGCTATTGTCGAAGTAGTTGCAGAACTGATCCCGCTTGAAGCGCGGATCGAAGCCCAGATGCGAGTAGTGCGTGAAGAACAGCGGCCCCCCCAGCCGCCGGCCCCACCCACTGCCGAATCCCGTAGTACGTGTTCCCGTTCGCATAACTGCTCAGCCCCGCCCAGCCGTTGCGATAACAGCTCGGCGGAATCGGAAACGTCGGTGACGCGCATGCCAGAACGTACGCAATCATCGCCTCCGTATACCCCCGAATGGGCATGTTCATCGCCCAGCCATAGTTCGGCGACCAGTGCCAATACAGCACCTGCCCGCCCGGGTAGCGCAAGTACCAGTTCCACTCCACGCCCTCCCACAGTCGCGTGGCGATTGTGCGGATGTCCGCCTCCACCGGATCGGCACCGTTGAAGTACTGCCGCACCGTGAGAAGTCCCTGACAGAAATACGCCGTCTCGACGAGATCGCCGCCATCGTCATACTGGCCGAACGGAATCGTGTCTCCGGTGGTACCGTTGATCCAATGCGCCCAGGCCCCATGGTAGCGCGTCGTCTGCATATCGTAGAAGCGCAGGATCCGCCGCACGCGTTCGGCCGCCTGCGCGCGCGGGACGAACCCGCGCTCGGCCCCGACAGCGATCGCCATCAGCCCCATCCCGGTCCCCCCCGTGGTGACGATCTCGCTCCAATGCGTGTATCCTTCGCGGGCCGCACCGCTGACCGGATGGGCGAAGTTCCAGAAGTACCCGAAGGTCGCCGCTTGCACCAGGTTCAGCAGCTCCTCATCCGTCAGCCCGTTGTAAACGCCGTCCACAACCTGTGACGGCTCACTCTCCACGCCCGCGATCACCGAGGTGACGCGGTAATAGCGCCGGCCGGCACCGGGTTCGCGCGCGTCGCGGAAAAACGGCTCCCCGATCAACGTCGCGTTCCGCTTCTCGAACGGCCCCGTCGCACTGTCGCTCCGATAAACGTTGTACCCCTCCAGGCCGGCGTCCCGTACCGCCTTCCACGTCAGCTCCGTCCGGTCGGCAAAGCAATTGAGCGCCAGCCCCACTGGCGTCCCGCTCCCAGGACCCACAAAGCGGAAGTGATCCACGTAGATCACGCCGTTGGCACCGGCCAGATTCTCGAACACCACCGCGTTGATCGTGTTGAGCCCGGTCTGCGTCCGATTCGACAGCGGAAACGTCACCGTCGTCCATGCCCCGACCGCCGTCGGGACACCGGCAGCCGGCTGCCACGCGTTCGGCGGGTACCAGTTGCTGGACCAGATGCCCATCAGACCCGGCAAGGCGGACGACGTGGCGATGAATACGTCCGCCAGCAGCACGTCGTGACCGGCCAGGTCGTACGTCGTGTCGGTCCAGTCCATCCGGAACTCGATCTTCCCGTCCTCATTAGCGAACTGAAGTTTCAGTACGTGGTCTCCGTCGGTCGCCGGCGGCGCCCCGTTTACGCCGCCCGGTACGCGGCTGACCGTCAAGCCGCTGTCCTGCACCCCGCGTGTGACTTGAAGGTCCGTTTCCTGAGGCTCGAAACTGGCCAGCGGCGTCTCGAGCGCACCGGCTGGCGAAACTGCCGCCAGCAGCGCTGCTAGCATCAGTGCACGCCTGTAAACCCAGCGTTCCATCGGCGGCTCTCGCTCCTTGGCCCCCGCGCACTTCCATTCTAGTGCTTCCGACGCGGGTCACAAAAACGTTTCCCGGCCCGCGGTTCCACACGCACCCGCCGTTCGGCGAACCTGTGACGGACGCTGGTTGAAGGCTGAACGCGGGGCCACCGTGGCCCCGCCGGGACCGACGGTGCGACAAGCCGGGTGGACCGCGTCATTACGAAAAGAATGGGCGTTTTTTCGACCCTCAAATCCGCTTTCTTCGCGCCCCCCGCCGGGGTTACAATGGGCACAAGCGTTGGTATGGACCTAATCCCTTGGACTATCCGATCGTACGACGGAGGCGGTAAGGAGCTTCCTTTATGAGGAATTCCGCTATCTGCTTATGGCTGACGCTCGGTCTCTCAACCTTCTGCTTCGCCCAGACAGCCCCCGTCGTTCCCCCCGAGGTTCCGACTCCCGTTCCGTGCGACGAGCAGCACCCGTTGCCGGCCTACATGACCGAAGCGGAGCGTCTGCTTCCCCTGCCGCCAGTGCACGCGGTGCTCGCCCCGCCGACCGGCGCGGTGCGCACGCCGGCGGAGTATGAGCCGGCCGAGGGCCTGTTCATCGCCTGGGAGGGCTATACGAACATTCTGACGCAAATCGCCGTGTACGCGACCACAGGAGGCGCCCAGCCCGCGCACGTCTGGGTTGTCGTCGATAATACCTCCGAACAAACGACAGCGGCCAATGCGCTCAGCGCTGCGGGCGCGAACATGAGCCTGGTGCACTTCATCGTCCGCACCACGGACACGGTGTGGATCCGCGACTACGGCCCGCGTTTCATCTTCGAAGACAGCAACCGCGCCATCATCGATCATACCTACAACCGCCCGCGTCCCAACGACAATGCCTTCAACGACTACCTCGCCTCGCTGTGGGGCATCGCCCAGTACGACCTGCCCCTGACCCACGGCGGCGGGAACTTCCACCTGTTCTCCAACGGCGATGCGTTCATGACTTCGCTCATTCTTAACGAGAACGCTGGCTGGACGGAGCAACAGGTCAAGGACGCTTTCCGGGCCTATGAGAACGTCAACCTGACCATCTACCCCGCGTTCCCGAGCAGCTTCGACTCCACGCAGCATATCGACATGTGGTTTTTGCCGGTCGGCGACAACAAGGTTATTATCGGGCAATATTCACCTTCCACCGGTCAACCCTACACCATCACCGAAAACGCCGTCGCCGATCTCGTCTCGCGCGGCTACACGGTCTACCGGACCCCGGGCTGGAATTCCGGCGGCACTCACTACACCTACACCAACGCCGTCATTCTCAACGACCAAGTCCTCATATCCCGGTTCAACGTCGCCCAGGATGCGCAGGCACTGGCCACCTACCAAGCTGCACTGCCCGGCTACACCGTCCGGCAGATCGACAATTCCGATATCATCGGTGCTGCCGGCGCCATGCATTGCATCGTCATGCACGTGCCCGCCTACCCGACCGGCCCCATCCCCACCGTCACCGTCACGGCCCCCAACGGCGGTGAAACCTGGTTCGGCGGCCAGACCTACGACATCCGCTGGACCGCACGTGACGACGTGGCGGTGACGGCGATCGACATTTACCTGTCCGTCGACGGCGGCCTGACTTTCCCGCACGTCATCGCGACCGGCGAGGCCAATGACGGTACCTTCGCCTGGACCGTCCCCCCTATCTCCTCCAATTTGTGCCGCGTGAAAGTCATCGCCTGGGACGGGGACGGCAATTTCGGCGAGGATGTGTCCAACGCCAATTTCACCATTACTCGCACCGGACCACAGCTCGTCTATAGCTTCCCGCTGGATACGGACCCCGGCTGGGTTACGCAGGGCCAGTGGCAATTCGGCCAACCTACCGGTCAGGGCGGGACCTACTACGGAAACCCCGACCCGACCGCCGGTGCAACCGGGACAAACGTGTACGGCGTCAATCTCAACGGCGACTACTCTACCACGCCCGGCGGACCCTATTACCTTACCGCCGGCCCCTTCGATTTCACCGGCCGCACGGCAACAAAGCTGCGGTTCCAGCGCTGGCTCAATACCGATTACTCGCCTTACGCCCGCGCTACGATTCATGTTTCGAACAACGGTACGAGCTGGACACAAGTGTGGGCCAATGGGACCACAACGATTGTGGAGAGCACGTGGTCCCTTCAGGAATATGACATCTCCGCCGTCGCCGACGACCACTCGACCGTCTACATTCGCTGGGGCTATCAGATCGGCAGCGGAGCCTGGCCGTACTCGGGCTGGAACATCGACGACATCCAGTTGTGGGCGGTGCCGCCACCGGCAGGCTGCGCCGGAGACATGAATTGCGACGGTAGCATCACCTACGCAGACATCGACTTGTTCGTGGAAGCCCTGGCCGGCGAGTCGGCCTGGACTCATCCCGAATGCCCCTGGATCAATGCCGATTGCAGCGGAGACGGGCAGGTCACCTATGCCGACATCGACCCGTTTGTCAGTCTGATCGGCACGACGTGCCCGTAACGGTTTTTCCACACGTGCTGCGTCCATCGCGGACATACGCACGCCGGAAACAGAGTTCAGAGGTTTCTTGCGAGAGGAGTGCTTGGATGGCAGCGAATCAGACCCGGCAGCGAACATGGATTACCCTGACAACGCTTATGTGCCTCGCCGGCAGCATGGCGACGGCCGACACCTGGATCGAAACGGACGCTTCCGGCGCGGCGATTCTCCGCGACGCAGACGCCGCCCGCCCGCCGGCACTGACGGTGACAAACTCTGATTCCACCGGCCTGCGCGTCAGCGTCCATTGCGACGGCGTGCTCCTCAAGCCGCGGACGAATCGCTACGGCGAGTCGTTTGTCGAACTGTCCTGGCCGGATGCGGCCGTCACTGGCGACGTTGGCGGCCCCGCGCTGCCAATCGTGCGACAGTTGTTCGTGACGCCGCATGGCGCCACGCCTGTGCCGCGCGTTTTCGTGGGGTCGGTCACGATGATTGATCCGGCGGTGATCGGCGGTGCTCTGGTCGTGTGGCCGGTTCAGCCGCCGGTGGAGAAGGTCCCCGGCGCGCTAGAGCGGGCAGTCTTCCAGCTCGATGAAGACACTTATGCCAGCGACGTGGACCTGCTCGCGGAGCGTGCCAGCGTGCAATACCTGGGCATGATGAGCGGACAGCCGCTTTGGCAACTGGAGATCTACCCGGTCAGCTACAACCCCGCCCGGCAGTCCGTTGATCTGTGCCAGGATATCACCGTCGATATCACATTCCAGGGCGGCATGCCGCGCGAGACCGTTGCGCCGCTGCCCCTGCTGCGCAAGCTCGTGCTGAACCCCGAGGTGCTGCCGGCCGCAGATCGCCCCTCCGGCAATTACCTCATCATTGTGGCCAGTACCCATGCCAGCGGCATTGCGACCTTCGCCAATGCCAAGGCCAATCAGGGTTACACCGTCAGCACCTACACCGTCGCGCCCGGCACCACAAAAGAGACCATTCGAGCCTACATCCAGAGCCTCTACGGCGGACCGAACTCGCCAGACTACATTTTGCTGGTCGGTGACACCGACACGATTCCGGCCTGGACCGGCGGCGGCGCGGGGAGTCCGCCGACCGATTTGCCGTACTGCTGCATGGACGGCTCGGCTGACTGGTATCCCGACATTGCGCTCGGGCGCTTCCCCGCCTCGACGTCCGCGCACCTGACGAACATGATTGACAAGACCCTGTATTATGAGAACGGCGCCTGGGCCGATCCGCTATACGTCAAGCGCGCGGTCTTCATGGCCTCGGAAGATAACTACACCGTCAGCGAGGGTACGCACAACTACTGCATTGATAGTTATATGACGCCCAACGGATTCACGTCCGACCGGCTCTATTGCCACACGTATAACGCAACAACGCAACAGGTAAGGAATGCTTTCAACGCCGGTCGCTTCTACGGCGTGTATAGCGGCCACGGGTCGGAGACCTCCTGGGCCGATGGTCCGCCGTTCTCGCAGAGCGACGTGAACGGCCTGACCAACGCGAACATGTACGCGTGCGTATACAGCTTCTCGTGTCTGACCGGAAACTACACGGTCAGCGAGTGCTTCATGGAGACCTGGGTACGTGTCGCGAACAAGGGCGCCGCGGTAGCCACGGGGTCCACGGTCACCAGCTACTGGACGGAGGATGACGTTCTTCAGAAGCGGCTGTTCGACACGATTTTCGACGCGAACCAGCCCGGGATCCCCAAGCAGGTGGGCCCCGTCCTGATCGAAGCCAAGATGCGCTACCTGGCGCAAATGGGCTCCGGCTCGACGACGCGTCGATACTTCGAGATGTACAACATCATGGGGGACCCGTCCCTCTCTCTCGCCGGCGCAACGCCGCCGCACGGGATGGGCGTCACCCCCGCAAACGGGCTGTCTGCGCAAGGCCAGGTCGGCGGTCCGTTCACACCGAATGGCATCACCTTCACCATTGAGAACTTCAACGACACGCCGATCACTTACCAAGTTACGAACACGGCCAACTGGTTGACAATCACCAACACCAGCGGCACGCTGGCTGGCCATCAGACCACGCAGGTGACCACTACAATCAACTCCCGCGCCAACATCCTGGGCACGGGCAACTACGCGGACACCATCCGCTTCATCAACTTGACCGACCACGACGGCGACACGAACCGCTCCGTCACGCTCAAGGTCGGTTTCCCGACCAAGCTGTACGAGTGGACGCTCGACTCCGACCCCGGCTGGCCGGTGCAGGGCCAGTGGGCCTTCGGACGCCCCACCG
>Ga0067045_1027803_pt1 | contig 59429 bp, 52 predicted proteins | sample TerdegcTABiofilm_FD_59184 | JGI IMG/M metagenome (GOLD analysis project Ga0067045, IMG submission 59184) | Combined Assembly of (Gp0054472, Gp0054536) Wastewater bioreactor microbial communities from Singapore -Terephthalate degrading...
GGGCAGGAGCCGTACCGTCTAAGATCCAGATACCACTCGAGTGGCTCGCGTTCGAGCCCGTGTTCCTGGATCCTCTCTTCCAGGGCTTCCAAAGAGTCCTCACGTTGTCCGCCTCCGATGATCTCCCCGTATCCTTCGGGAGCCAGGAGGTCTAGAGCGAGCGCAAGACGGGGATCCGAGCTATCTCGCTTCATGTAGAATGCCTTTATGGAAGCGGGATAGTGGGTGACGAAAAACGGCCGGTCAAACGTTCGGGAGAGAACCGCCTCCTGTTCCGCGCCGAGGTCATTCCCCCACTCAACATCCATTCCACTTTCTCGAATTCGGTCGACCGCTTCCGTGTACGTGATACGAGGGAATGGGGGTACCACGTTTCTAAGTGGCTCCAGATTGCGCTCGAGGGTTTCAAGCTCCGGAGCGCACTCCCGCACCACATCTTGCACGATGCGGCACACCAAGCCCTCGGCAAGACTCGTGGTCTCGGGCAGTTCCCAGAACGCCATTTCCGGCTCTATCATCCAGAATTCGGTGAGATGTCGTCGAGTCTTTGATTTTTCGGCCCGAAAGGTGGGGCCGTGCACGTAGATCTTGCCGAGGGCCATGGCGGCTGCTTCTCCGTAAAGCTGGCCGGACTGAGTGAGGTAAGCCGACCGCTCAAAGTAGTTGACCTCGAATAGGGTGGTGGTGCCTTCGCACGCTGTGGGAGTCAAGATAGGGGCTTCCAAGCCTATGAACCCTTGTTCATCGAAGAAGGACCGCGCTGACCGGGTGAGCACGGACCTGATCCGCATAAGGGCACGCTGCCGGGACGACCTCAGCCACAAGTGCCTGTGATCCATGAGGAATCCCACCCCATGCTCCTTCTTGGTGATCGGGTAGGGCAGCGCCGCCGAGACCATAGCGATTTCGTCAACCGTGATCTCAAAGCCTATGGGGGACCGTGGATCCTTGCGTACTTCTCCCCGCACTATCAAAGACGACTCATAGGGAATTTTATCCGAGAGAGAGAACACGTCTGATGAGACCCGGTCTTTCAAGACCACGCACTGAATCGTCCCTGTTCCATCTCTGAGTTGAAGAAAATGAATCTTTCCCGACGACCGTCGGTTTGCCAGCCATCCTCTGAGCTCGACGATCTCCTTATCGTGAGCAGCCACCCCGTCCACGTTGATCCAATTCATAAGCTTCCCCATCACGAAATGTAACGCTTGCCGGTGCATCCCTCGAAGGTACTCTCAGATCTCGATGGTGCACGAACCGCACGATTGTTAGGTTCCAGCATTGTGCTACACGGATCAATCCCGGTCAAGGCTGCTCCCACAGGGTCGCGATCTATACTGCCACGCATTGAAAATGCGAGGCACTCGTTGCAGTGGAAAGCCAATGAGCCTTCGGTCCACATGTGGTCACAATAGAGGTCGAGATCTCCCATCAGTTTCCGTGGAGCTCCTGACTGATGGCCAACACGATAGTGAGGCCGGTCGTCATTCACGCCGTCGTGAATGGCTCGGTTTGCGAACCAAGTTCCCACCTGTTCTTAATGCGCTCACTGGAGGATTGGCCATTGCATAAGATTCCGGCGTCTGCTAAGAAGATCAACCATGAACACGTCGCCAATCTTATTTCTGCCGATGAACCTTAGTCGATGTGCTGCCGATCGGGTCATTGCTTCTTGTGTGTTTCTCCTCGTACTGGCTGCCTCCTGGGGCATTCCTCACGCCGGTGCCAATCCAAGTGTCCAGCCTGCGCAGATTCCTGCAGCCCTCGTGGAGCGAGGAAAGAACCTCACTGCGCTCAAAGCGGTCATGTCGGTAAAAAGCTCGTACGACGCAGGGAAGAGCAGGCAGGATCTTAAAGGATTCCTTTTGTACAGGCGTCCCGGCGACTTCAGGCTCCAGGGAGTGGGACCCGGTGGCAACTCGCTGTTTGAGCTTGTCATCAGATCAGGAGCCTTCGAGCTGTTTATCCCTGCAGAAGGCAAGTTGATCAAGGGGGGAAGGGCTTGCTTTGGAAGGAAGTTTCCTGACGTCTCCGAGATTGAGAGCCTGATCCCCTTGGCCTTGCTTCAATGGAGAGAAGCTCGGTATGAAAAACTCGTGTCCGCAGATTCGGAAAATACCATCATTCATTTTCAGTTTGTGGGAAGAACGTGGGCCGCAACCCTGGATAGCAAGAATCTCCTTTTGAAGCGACTCGTGCGACTGGCCCCTGGGGGAAAGATTGACCTCACCGCGGATTTTGCTGATTTCTCATCCGGAGAGTACGGGTGGCTCCCCACACGATTTGAAGTGAAGTCCCCAGCAGGGGAATGGCGAACCTGGGTTCGTATCGAAAAGATCGAGACGAACCCCTTTCTTGTGGAAAAGAACTTCCAACTTGAACCGGCCTTTACGCCAAAGATAGAAGAATGTCGGTGAAGCGAGCTGAAGGCACCACGCAACCGCAGCTCACCAAAGGACTTGCGCTGTGATGGAGCGCACCTTCAGTAGTCCCGCGAGCCGCGGGATTTCAACCTGTGGTTGGGCGTGGCATGGCAACCAACCGACCCTGAAAGGGTCGACTAAGAGGTTTCCCATAGCCCGGAACAGGCACCCATCATGAATGAGCCTTGGCTCTATGACAGTTCAATGGTCAATGGTGGACCCCTTCTGGGTCCTCGCTTGTTTGTTTTCTCATGCCCGTGGGTTAAAATCCCGTGTCCCGCGGGACTACTCATGGTATGCCCCTTCGGGGCATGAACCTATGAATGATCACCAGGATTCCTCTTGTTCAGAACCCTGAAATATGTGGCCGTACTGGGGAAACAACGTATCAAGTCCTCTCACAACATCGTGGCGCGTTCCATTCGATGAATCTCCTTGCATACAACGTCTTGCTGCACACAATTGTGGGGCCTTTTCTGGCAATTTACTACCTACCGCGGATCCTGTTCCAAGGGAAATACAGGAGATCCCTTGCGGGGAAGCTCGGCCGCCTGCCTGAGGGCTTTGTTCCCGAACGACTCACGCGCCCCCGGCTCTGGTTTCATGCTGTTTCGGTGGGCGAAGCGGTTGCTCTCGGCCCTGTGGTGCGAAGGATGAAAGAGCTGATGCCTGGTGCTTCGATAATCGTTTCCACGGGAACGGAGACGGGGCAGGACAAAGCTCAGTATTCAATTCCGGAAGCGGACGGGCTTCTTTATCTTCCTCTGGACTTTCCAGCATGCGTAAACAAGGTGGTGGATGCGATTCGACCTGACCTGTTTGTGCTGATGGAAACGGAGTTGTGGCCCAATCTGATTCACAGGCTCAAGGAGCGAGGGGCGGTGATAGCTCTTGCCAACGGGAGGATCTCGGACCGATCGTTCCCTCGATACAGGAGGCTCCGTCGCCTCTTTGGTCCGATCCTTGGAGGCATGGATCTCTTGCTCATGGGGTCCGAATTGGATGCGGTGCGAATCACGGAAATGGGTGCCCCGAGCGACCGCGTTCACGTGACGGGAAATACGAAGTTCGACGCGGCTTTGGGTCAGGTTCCATACGATGCGGAGAAGCAGGTCCGCGAGGTTCTGGACCTGGATTCGAGTGCTCAGGTGCTTGTAGCAGGCAGCACGCATCCCGGTGAAAATGAAGTGGTGCTCGATGCATATCGAGAGCTTTCCAAGAGATTTCCCGAGCTAATTCTCATTGTGGTGCCCCGTCATGTGGAGAAAACCGAGACGATTGTCGCGGCGATGCGGCATCGGGGCATGGAGCCGGCTTTTCTCCGCAGTCGTTACGAAGAAGGTGAGCGTCGGAACGGGAGAAAAGTCGTAATCATCGATCGTACGGGAGAGCTGTTCCGGATCTACTCAGTGGCTTCCGTGGTATTCGTAGGTGGATCGCTCGTCCCCCACGGGGGGCAGAATATCCTGGAACCAGCGGCATGGGGCAAGATTGTTCTCTTTGGACCATCAATGGAAGATTTTCGCGAAGCTCGCGATATCCTTGTGAGCGCGGGGGCAGGAATACAGATTTCGGATGCTCAGCAGCTCGCCGCTCAGGTCGCGAGGATCCTGGAAGCCTCCCAGCGGTGGGACGATCAGGGTCAGCGAGGTCGGACCGAGATCCTGAAGCATGTGGGGAGTGCGGACAGGACTGCCAGATTACTCGCAGACCTTCTGGCGGCTCGGTTGAGGGGAATTCCAAGTGACTAAGTGCAGGATTTGATAAATTCGGTCGCGGATTCCGAACCGCCCCCCTCTGGTCCCCCCGGTAACAGGGGGGAAGGACTCCCATATGCGTTAACTTTGGATTCGCGGTTATGTCGCGATTATACCAATTACATCATGGAGCAGTCGTAGGTCGGGCTCCACCCCACAGCAGGGCAGGTTTCAAACCTGTCCTCCACTAAAACACGCGCTGAATCTGCTCTTCCCTAAAGGGAGCAGTTTCCCAAGTACGTCACCGTACTTATGAAATCCTGGAATAGGAGCGCTTCGAGGCGGTCACATAAACGGCGCGACGTCTCCTTTGCCTTCCCGGATAACCTCAGGAACGTCATCGACAAGGCTGATCACAGAAGACGGTGCAGGCAGAAAAACACCACCGTCGACAATGATGTCGACGATGCCTTTGTACATCCGGTCTATCTCGACAGGGTCATCGAGAAGCTGGTCGTCGGGCATTCTCACTGAGGAGCTCAGAATGGGGTTGCCCAGTTCTGCTACCAGAGACTGACAGATTCTATTATCCGGAATCCGTATGCCCACCTCGTTTCGCTTGGTCAGGACAATTCTCGGCACGAGCCTGGTTGCCTTGAGAATGAATGTATAGTGGCCGGGCAGGTACCGCCTCAGGACCTTGTACGCAAAGTCGCTCACCTGAGCGTAATCGGCGATTGTCTTCAAGTCGGCGAATACAAAAGACAAGGGCCTCTTCGGGTCCATTTTCTTGATACGGCGAACCCTCTCGATTGCCTTCTTGCTGTTGATGTCGCATCCCAATCCGTACACCGTGTCCGTGGGATAGACGATTACCCCTCCGGATCGCAGTACGTCCGCTACTCGCTTGATGTGTCTCGGTTGAGGGTTCTTCGGGTTGATCTGAAGAATCATGGTTAATACCTTGTGCTCCGTAGGATGTGCACGCCACTGCTCCTACGACTGGGCTCGGATCGGCAGCTCAAGTATGCACGCCGGGATAGCAGACTCTGCCGTCGATGCAAATATCCGGACCCACTCGAGAAGTTCGTACCTCCACGAGCCGTGGCGCATCCTTCAACCGGGCAATTCCTGTTCCGCCTATTCCCGGGTGAGCGGTTTCTCCTCCTATCAGGATCGGAGCGTAGAAGAAGATGCACCGGTCTACAATTCGCTCTTCGAGGGCACTCCACGCGAGGCCGCTCCCTCCCTCGATCAGTATGGACGTGATTCCTATCTTAAACAGTTTCGACATAAGATCTCGAAGGTCCACTCTGCTCTGTCCGGAGGTCCGCAGTACCCTTGCTCCTGTCTTCTCGATTGCAAGACGGCGGTCTTGGTGAGGGGATTCGACAGTAGCTATAATCACCTTCGAGCCGCCCGATGAATTCAGAATGGCTGCATTCAGCGGGGTCCGAAGATGAGAATCTGCGACGATCCTAATGGGATTTTGCCCACGGCCGTCGGGCAGCCGAGTGGTCAAGCGAGGATTGTCGGCCAGAACCGTCCCGATGCCAACCATGACTGCCGAGACTCTGTCCCTCAGTCTATGCACCTTTGCTCGTGACTGCTCTGATGTGATCCACTGGGACGCGCCTGTTCGGGTGGCTATGCGCCCATCGAGGCTCATCGCAAGCTTGAGATACACGAATGGGCGCCGTTCTTTCACGTTTGCCAAGTACACTTCGTTTTGACGCCTGCACCTGTTCTCCAACAAAGGACCGACGACCTCGATCCCAGCCTTTCTCAGGGTGTCTGCCCCGCCCCCCCTCACTCCGGGATTTGGATCGTCAATGCCGTAGTAGACCTTTCCAATGCCGGCTTCTCGTATGGCCTCGGTACAGGGGGGGGTTCTCCCGTGGTGGTTGCACGGCTCGAGTGTCACAAAGAGCTCGGCATTGCGCGCCTCACTCCCCGCGCTTCTGATAGCCTCAACTTCGGCGTGGGGACGGCCCGCGGCTCGGTGAAATCCCTGTCCAACCACTTTCCCATCCTTGACGATCACCGCACCTACCACGGGGTTGGGGGATGTGCGCCCAAGTCCTCTCCTGGCTAGCTTGAGAGCGAGGCTCATAAATTTTTCGGCTTCACGAAGATTGGTGGATTTCCCGGCTTTCATGCGAGGATTCACTTCGGGCAGGTGACTGTTCCCGTGCCTCCTTGAGTTCATACAATTCCTTAATCTCGTTCATGAATTCTTCGATGTCGCGAAAAGAGCGATATACGGACGCGAACCGGACGTACGCGACGTCGTCAATCCGGCGAAGCTCGTCCATGATCCGTTCTCCAATGTATCTCACGCTGACCTCTTTGTCAGCCTTTTCCATGAGCTCCTGCTCAATAGCGTCCGCAACTGCTTCGATCCTATCAATGCTCACTGGCCTCTTCTCGCAGGCCCTCCTCATTCCTTCCACGATCTTTCTGCGGTCAAAGTTTTCTCGACGGCCGTCCTTTTTTACAACGAGGGGGAGAATTTCTTCTATGCGCTCGTACGTGGTGAACCTTTTGTTACAGTTCAGGCACTGGCGTCGCCGACGAATTACGGTGTTATCTTTGCCGAGGCGGGAGTCGATCACCTTGTCATCGATCGTGCCACAGGCTGGGCATTTCATGCTCGACCGCCTTAAATCGAGTCGTGGGAAACTCCGATTATGATTCTCTACATTTATACCGAATCCCGGGAAGATGCAAGAAGAATCTGGACTAATGCCGTTTGTCGCGAAACCCGGTTACTACGGAGTCAACAAATACCGCAGGGTGAAGCGCTGATTCGAAACGGGTGCTGCGCCTTTGCGGTCCTTGACCCGGAAGCAATAGAACCCGATACTGTTCCAAGACTGGCCGGAGCGTTTTCCCAGCACATTGCCTATGGTACTGCGCATGGAGATCTCCCTGTGCCATGGCGGGACCGGCATTGGTGTTGTCAGACCTTAGGAGAGACGTCATCCTGGCGGTCGAATTCCTGGGACGAGGCTCGATTGAGAGATCCAGGACGAAAAGATAGCCTGCGAACAAAGTTACTGGCCGTCATCACCGTGGCTGACGCAGCACTAATACTATGCATCCTGGTGACCGCGTTCCTTCTGGGATGGCTCAGCCCAAAGCTTTTCGTGTTCCATGGAACGGAAGTCGAGATCAGGGAAGGCGATCGAGTGGCAGGTAGATACTCGCTCGAAACGGATAGACGTGTGGAGGCGGAAGGGCCATTGGGCAGGACGCTCATCGAGATCAAGGACGGGCACGCTCGAATAGTGTCGTCTCCTTGTCCCTGTAAGGTGTGTGTCAGAATGGGGACGATCGGCAGGGAAGGGGGAGCGATTGCTTGCGTGCCCAATAGGATAGTCGTTAGCGTGGGAAAACAACGGGCGGACGGCCTGGACGCGGTGAGCAAATGAGCGCCAGTGCCTCTAAGACAGCGCGGCTCGCATTGCTTCTGGCACTGGCTACCGTAATCCACACTGCGGAGGCGTTCCTTCCGGTCACCGTGGTGTGGTTCAGATTCGGATTCGCCAACATCATTGGAATTGCTACCCTCTATCTTTTCGGATTCGCTGACGCTATCTTTGTGACGATCGCACGTGTATTCCTCGGGTCGCTCGTCACCGGCCTGTTCGGGTCTCCCGCGTTTCTTCTCTCCGCCGCAGGGGGGGGCTGCTCGATTCTGATCATGGGGCTGGCATTCCGGTTCGGCGGGGGAATTCTCTCAGAAGTCGGGGTGAGTGTGCTCGGCGCCTTGGTTCACAATGTAGCACAATTGGTAACTGCGTACGCCCTGATAGTGAGAAACGAGGGGATATTTGTCCTACTGCCTTTGCTCATGGTGACTTCAGTAGTTACGGGGTGCCTCAATGGCATTGCAGCGCGGTTCCTCATTGCTCACTTCAGGAAGACCACGACTTAAGAGAGGGAAGCGTTGAGCGACTACCTCTCAATATCCCATGAGACCGCAACATCGCGTGCATACAGGCATCAGGCCTTCTTCCGATAGGCTCTTTCTAAAGGTCCTGTACAGCGGCGAATTCCAGAGATCGGTGATGGTGTTTTCCTTCACGTTTCCCACGACAAAATCATGGTAGTCGCGACAAGGGGACATATCCCCGTTCGAATTGAGCTCCACCGCGCTGAAGATGGAGACGCATCGATCGAAACCGAATCGGCAATCGTGGTCTGTGTAGTAGCGCTCCAGATCCTCCACGGAGGTAAGGGGAGGCATGATGATCACCGCGGGACCGGACAGGTCCGCAGCCCGAGCACTCAACTGTTTCAACTGGCTCGACAGCACATTGTAGTCTGGTGGGGTCCAGGTCCCCACCCATCCGTAATGTTTCTCGGGCTTGAAGCCGAATCGTCTTTCGAAGTCCTGGGCGTGCCGCTCGGCCGATTCCTTGTCTATCCACCAGGCGAGGTAGAAGACACACACATCCACTTTGTCACGAAAGACGTTGTAGATATCCACGAGGCGGTTGTAGTTCAGGTGGTTGATGGTGGTCAGGGCTGCAACGAGGGGCAGTCGTTGTTTGCTGGCCTTTCTCAGCTCGTTGATGCGATCGATTGCCGAGCAAATGGTGCTGAAATTGTCTACGCGAGGATTTGCTCCCGGCCTGCACGAATTGTGCACTTCCGCGTCCGGCCCATCCACAGAGATTTGAATCACGAACATGGGCGCTGCGACCAGTCTCTCCGCGTGGCGAACCAGTCCCGTTCCATTGGTTGCGATGCTGGGAGCCATCCCGAGACGTGCGGCCTCTTCTATGATCTCCACCGATCCGGCGTATAGCATGGGCTCCCCGCCCCAGAGGTACACTGACGGATGATGGCCGTTCTTGTCGAGATCGCGAAGGAGCTCAATATACCGTTGTGGCGTCACTTCCTCTTTTCTCAGATCCGCCAACGAGCAGGTACGGAGGAATCCGTGATCCCCCCACTGGCCACACGTATGGCATCGAAGGTTGCACACGTCCGTGATGCGAATGCTGCATTGTCTGATCCGGTTCGCCTTCCCATCGTTCGGGCCCTGAGAAAGGTTGCGGAGGAACTTGTCCACCTGGATCATGGCCACGTTCTTGGCGTACCTCGGGTTTTCCAAGACCCGTGGAGCTATCTTGAGGATTGTATTGATCGGCACCCAACTGACACTCATGTACTCGAGCCTTCCAAGATTCGTTGTCGGCAAATAGTATCGTGATCCGAGGACGACCGCAAGCGTCGCGAAGGAAGTGACCACAGTTAGGAGCCGAATGGCGAAAGACGGTGAGGGGAATCTGGGCAGTCGTCCAAATTCGATACCGGGGGAGCGGGCTTTAAGAAACTGTCTCAAAACGGGCTACAGCAGAAAAAGTGGTACGGGGAAGGAGCATACTGCCCATGGAGCCCTCACCCCACCCTCTCCCAGAGCATAGGCGTTAAGTTAGAAGTGGAACGGCCAATTGTTCGTCGTTCCGGCGAAAGCCGGAATCCAGTCTTTCCAATATGGTATGGACCCCGGCTTTCGCCGGGGTGACGGGGTCCTTGTTAAGTCAACTGACTGAAATCACGTGATGCCATCCACGAAGTTAACGCCTATGCTCTCCCAGAGGGAGAGGGCTCTGTCATTCCAGGCGGTTGCAAGTCCCCTTTCCCTTCGGGAAAGGGCTAGGGTGAGGGTGCTAAAAAGGAAGCGTGCCACGATCTCAATATTTGCCGCAATTCCGCGACAGCTTCTTTAATGGTGCCCACCCTAAAGGCCAGTTCAAGACAACGATGCCGCGACACGCCCGCGCTGCGGGAGGATCCGTTTCACCAGAAACGTCTCGGCTCGGGCTCACTCCCTATCTCATCAGGGCCCGCGGAAAAGGGGGAAGGGAAGGTGAACGTCGAGGTTTTCTTGGAAAGGCTCAAGGTCTCGTTGAGAAGGCGGCGCACCTGGGCGACGCGTGATTCCTGTTTGAGTAGCGTAAGGGCATGGCGGAAATCTTCAGCGGCACGAGTGTATTGCTGCTTGTCCTTGTAAGCCACCCCCCGGTTAGCATAGGCAAGGCCGTGAGACGGTTGCTTCTTGATCACCGTCGTGAAAGCGGTGATAGCGTTGTCCAGATCCCGATTCAACAAGTATGCCCTTCCCATTTGGTAATAGATATCTGCAGAAGAGGAGTCCGCATCCGCCGCGATCGCGGCCTTGAAATCCCGAATGGCTGCCGGAAAGGCTCCCTGCTCGACATGAGCCAGTCCCCGAGCGTACAAGGCCTTGGCATCGTTGGCATTGGACCGCAAGGCAGCATCCAGGTCCGCTATGGCTTCGCGGTACCTACCTGCCATGACTTCCGCCCTCCCGCGCAAACCAAGGATTATCGGATCGTTCGGGCTCTCTTGAAGCGCCTGGTTGAAGTCCTCGATGGCCTGCTCCGGCCTTTTCAAATCCATGAGAATCTCACCCCGGGCCAATCGTGTGGCCGCGTCCGACCCGTGAAGCCGTATGAGCTCCGTGTAATCTTCCACAGCCTCCTCATTCCGGTCCATTTTCCTGTATACTGCCGCCCTGTTCAGTCGCGCCAGGCCGAACTTCGGATCCAGCTCTACCGCACGGCTGAGATCCTTGATGGCTCCCTCCAGATTGCCGGCTTCTGCGTGAGCCCATCCTCTGTTGTTAAATGCCTCGATGTTCTTGACATCCAAATTGATGGCTTTGTCATAATTCTGGATGGCGCCTGCAACATTCCCGCGCGAGAAGAGCAGGTTGCCACGCTTGAGCCAGGCGTCCCCGTATTTCGGGTTCAGCTCCAGGGCCTTGTCCAGGTCAGCCAATGCCTTGTCCGATTCCTTGGCATCCAAATAGGCCACAGCCCGGAGGTAGTACGCTTGACTGTCCTGAGGATAGAGGGCCAATGCTTTGTTCAGATCCTCAATAGCTGCCTGATGGCTCCCTTGCCCAATGTTGGCTTCAGCCCTTGCCCTGTACGCACCAGCGTGTTCCGCGTCCAAGGCTATCACCTGATTCATATCTTCAATTGCTTTGTCGTTGCGCTTCTTCTCAAGATAGATAAGCCCTCTCCCGTACAGTGCGTCGACGATCTTGGGGTCTCTGTCTAGAGCGCGGGAGAAGTCCTCCAGAGCGCGTTCGATGTCCCCTTTGGATCGATAGGCCACACCTCGATTGAAATAGGCCCTGGCATGATCGGGGTCCAGAGTGAGGACTCGAGTGTACAGCCGGATGGCTTCATCGAGGTTCCATTTCCAATGAGCCTCGACCGCTTCCGCGTACATGTTCTTGGTGTTGTCGGCGGCAAACGCAGAGCCATGCCAAAGCTGTGACAGGGCTACGGCTAGAGTCAACACAACCGCCAGGGACCCAATTGACGTCAATCTTGCTTCCTGCTTTCTATCATACAAGCCGTAATCCCGCCTCCGTCACGGGACCTTTTGCCACAGCGAGAGATCAGCGGATCTTGACACAGCGGGACTCTCACGGAGAGCCCAGCATCTGCTTCAGTTGCGCGGTGTTTACCGGCGGTCTTATCGTCTGCAGCGTAGGAGAGCCCTCCGGCAACTGCATGGCTCGAGCAAAATCCTTCCGGGCCCGTTCCGCGTATCCGAGGAACTCGAAGACAATGGCCCTTCTCAGGAGAGCATCCCGAAACGAGGGATCAAGGTCTATGCTCCGAGTAAGCTCGACGGCAGCTTCGCGAAAGAGCCCCTGCTTTCCCAGAGCGATCCCGAGATTGTAATGCGCTGAGGCATCCTCCGGCCTGACCTTGACGAGTTTCCTGAAAGCGTCTGTAGCCCCCTGGAAATTCCCGTATTTTTCCCTCAGAGCCCCCAGTGAGAGCAAGACCTCGGGGTTCTCAGGGTCAAGACTGCCGGCTCGTTCGAGGTCGCTCAACGCCTCTTGATCTCGGCCTAATTCTTGGAAGCACGAGGCTCGATAGGTGTACACCGCGGGATCGTCTGGATTCAGACCGATGGCGGTCGCAAAGTCCTGGACTGCCTTCGGGCACTCCCCTTGACTCTTATGAATCCACCCCCGATTCACGTACGCCTTGGCTAACTTAGGGTCCAGTGAAATGGCCTTGGAGATATCCCTCAGCCCCTGGACCGTGTTTCCTTTCTTGAAGAAGGCCCAACCCCGGTTGTTGTACAGGTCGGCGTATCGAGGATTTATTCGCACCGCTGCACTATAATCTTCAACTGCCTTATCCAGGTCATCTTTCTTGAAGTAAGCGTTACCTCTCTGAAAATAGGCGAGAGCGTATTCCGGATTGAGCTCGATAGCCTTCGAGAAGTCACTGATCGAACCGTCATTGTCGCCTGCCTTAAGGCGGGCGTTTCCCCTGTTGTAATAGGCCAAGGTGTATTCGGGATTAAGCTGCAGCGCTCGATCGAAGTCCCGTATGGATACGTTGGGTTTTTGTTGCTGCAAATAGACCCACCCCCGATTGTTGTATGCGTCGGGATCGGAAGGATCGAGGTCTATGGCCTTCGAGAAGTCGGCTATCGCCCTATCAAGCGCTCCTTTGCCGTAATAGGCGTTTCCTCGGTTGTAGTACGCCAGCGAATAGGATGGATTGAGCTCTATCGCTGCCGAAAAATCAGAAATAGCCTGGTCGAACAGGCCCAGCTTGTAATGCACGCTGCCACGATTATTGAGTGCCGTGGACATCTTGGGATCGATGCGATGTGCCTCGGTGTAATCGTCGATCGCGGCCTCTAGGTTGCCCAGCTTCTCGTACGCGAGCCCTCGGTGAAAGAAAAGCTCTGCCTCTGCCGCCCCGGACCTGATTGCCCGCGTTAAGAGGTCCACGGCTTTACCGTAATCACCGACCCTCTCCGCAATCCTAGCCCGCTGCACATATTCCTGAGGAGTCGCTGACAGGACCGGAAAGGAACTGGCTCCTAGGAGTGCCCATGCGAAAATGACTGCGGCGCAGATTCTGGAGCTCATTACTAAAACTCCCTTGATTCATAGGGACATGCTGGTTGATATGTTACCACAACATGAACATAATTGTCTACCTCTATGTCAGGAAAACCTTTTTATTGCTAGACTCACCAAGTAACGGAAGGAAGCGACCCCTCGGTCGACAACTCTTCTTCCACAGTGGCTCGCTCCGAAGGAACGCGGACTACTGGTTGCTAACTATCGAAGACAGTCAGCAACGCGCGGTTGTTCCCATTCATGCACTCTGTCGATAATTTCTCTGCACGCCAGCAGAAGCGCAGAACGGTCGTGGAGCATTCCGCCTAGACCTCATGAAATCGGCGTTTGGTTAAATCCGCGATGTGAGTCTATAATCTGTCCAAGGAAGCCAAAGGGTAAGTTTCTACAGGTCCACAGTCTTCGCGCGCCGGTCGGTCTTGGGCTGACCCTCATTATTGTAGTACCGGTGATAGTATCGGTTGTAGTACCTGGAGTTATAGTAGGCCAGTCCGTATCCCTTTCTCGCGTCAGCCATGTTTAATACTATTCCCAACAGCCTCCCGCGCGATTGGTACACGGCATCCCGCGCTTCGCGGAGAAAACTAATGGGCGTGTGGCCAGCCTTAGAGATCATGATGATGCCGTCACCGTAGCTCGCCCAGATTCTGGCGTCCACAAGACCCAGAATCGGGGGAGCGTCGATGATGACCACATCGAACACTTTCTTACACGCTTCAACAATATCGTGAATGCGAGCATCCTTGAGAAGGGCCGCCGGGTTCTCGGGCCGGGTGCCAGCCGGGATGTAGTACAGGCCCGGCACGTGGGACTGACGAATCGTTTCCTTGAGCCGCGATACTTTTCCCGTGAGAAGATCGCTCAGGCCAAGGCCATTTGCGGGCGCTTGGAAGATGTCCTGTACACTGGGGCTCCGGAGATCCCCGTCAATGACAAGCGCTTTCTTGCGTTCGGAGGCAAACACCGTGCCCATGACTACACTCATGAGGGTCTTGCCCTCCAGAGGCAGTGCGCTGGTTACAACTACCGACGCTCCTGAATCGTGCGGCAACAAAGCGGAAGCAGCGTTTTGCACTATTCTGACTGCATCGGTGAAGGGGGAAGACGGGAACCGATGTGCCATGAATTCAGGCCGTCCCAAGGGGAGGTCGGTGTCGCTCATTGACATCTTGGGGGTGTCAAGCACAGGGATCGCCCCTAACACGGGCAGGTTGAGACGCTCTTGAATGTCCCGTGCAGATTGAACGCTCGTGTCGATTAAATTCAAGCACAAAGCCAAACCGATCCCGGCCAAGAGCCCGAGAATTGCCCCCGTGAACATTATCTTTGCCTTCTTGGGTCTTACGGGCGTCAAAGGAAGGGTGGGCGGGCTAGTGACCGACACCTGCCATCCCGCTATGCCGTGATCGAGCTCGGCCTGCTTCGACCGTTGGAGCAGCATATGGTACACGCTCTCGTTGGCGTCGACCGCTTTCTTGAGAATGCTGTACTTGACAGCCACGGAGTTCATCCCGATTGCCTCGCCCTTGGCCTTTTCAAAGGCCTGCCGGGATTCATCTTCCTTCCGCTTTGCCGCGCCGAGCGCCGAGCTCAAGTTGCTCTGCTCGATTTCCGCAATCGCCTGTTCCATAGCGGAAATCTTCTTCTTCAAGAGGGCCATCTTAAAGTATTCTGGAGAGTAAATGGCCTCCATGGATGTATATTCCGATTTCAAAGCAGCCAGCTTGGCCCTCAGCGATTCCAGGTAGTTGTCGCCCAGTTCCGAAGGCAGGGTTCTCTCCCTCTCGTATCGCCGCTCTTCAAGCATGAGTCGATTCGATTGAGACTTGAGCCATTCCTGCCCGGCCTTCTCGAATTCTCCTACCTTCGGGTTGGGGGCCTTGCCCACAACCACGATGTCGTGCTCTTTGGAGAACTCCAGAAGCTCCCGTTCCGATTCTTTCAGCCGATTCTCAGCCTCCACGAGCTCTCGGCTGAGCCAGCTTCGCATTTTCTCACCAAGCTGTTCCTGTTTGCTATCCGTCAGCTCGATAAAGGTCTCGATGTATGCACTGAGCATGTCCCGTGCCACAACCGGGTCAGACGCCCCCATTTCGACTTCTATCATCCGAGTGCCTTTCAGAGGCTCCACCTTCACACTTCCGACGATGGCGTTCAATGAAGCAGCCCTGTTCTCCTCTGTCTTGGAAGCAGCCTTATCACTTGCGGGAGCAGATGTGCCCGAGGCTCGCGTGGCGGACTCCTCGTCAGCCGAACCTGCTTCTTTCTTTGCCATGTGCTCAAGAAATTTCTCGGCCAAGCCCCGACTCTTCAAGGCCTCGATCTGACTCTGAAAATAGAGCTCTGACTGACCCCACATGAGGAACATATCGTTGGCTCCCGTTACCGTGGGATGGATCCGATTGATTTCAATGGTGGCAGAAGAAATATAGTAGGGTTCCGAAGTATATGCGATGAAGGCAGCAATGCCAACTCCCAGGATGAACCCCATTATGACGATCCACTTCCGGTTAAGGATGGCACGTGCATAGTCCAACAACGACTTCTGATCGTCTCTCTGGAAATCATAGAAGCTCGAAATTTTGCTCACATCGTAAACGATGTCCTGCGCTCCTCTGTCTGCGGAGGAAAGGGAAGAGCTTCTGTTTGCACGGGAGATAGGTTCCAGATCATGATTATCGGCGCTCATTAGGATCTCACTTGTTGTCCACCTCAACGAGCTCGTGCGGTGATCTCTCACCTGCAAGTTCCCGTCGAGAACTGTTCGTCCGCAAACGATACCGCTGCGTTCGGAACGTACCAATTCAGAGCCAGTACGTAGTACTGTTGACACCTATGATACGTTGAGAAGGTAAGATTTTCAAGGACGTTTTCCCATGTGCTGCTGTTATGCTCGAATGTCAAAATGATTCACGGATGAATATCCGAATTTTTTCCGGCACGATTCCCCATGAATTCTTTAGCAGTTGCGCATCCATCCTGAGAAACGCCTTTTCCCGAAAAAACACGTACAATTGTCATCGCTAGGATTCTGAAATCTAGCATAATTGACCAGTTGTCGACATACCACACGTCAAGCGAGAACTTTTGTTCCCAGCTTATCGTGTTTCTTCCGTTTACCTGTGCCCACCCAGTTATACCCGGCTTCACATCGTGACGACGCATCTGCTCTTGAGAATAGCGGTCAAGGTATTGCATGAGCAGGGGCCGGGGACCGACCAGGCTAAGCTCACCTCTCAAGACGTTCCATAGTTGAGGCAGCTCATCCAGACTCGTGCGCCGCAAGAACTTCCCCAAGCGAGTGAGCCTCATTTCTTCAGGACACAATTCGCCGGAAGGCGATCGGTCTTCACTCATCGTGCGGAATTTTACTAGAGTGAAGGGCTTGCCGTACAGGCCTGGACGTCGTTGGCGGAACAAGATCGGAGCCCCCATTGTGGAACGGATCAGCAACGCAATGACGGCCATCAAAGGCAAAGTCGCAATCAGTCCGGTGGTAGCGCCAGTCACATCTACCACTCTCTTGAACAGTCCGCGTATTCGGGAGACTGAGCGAGAGGTGGAGCGCAACGGTGCGGTTGTGCTGCCCTGCCCCCGACGAAGAGAAGATGTTCTCCACGTCGGGTCCGCTCCTGAACAATCGTCACGATTTGTTGTCTCCACGAGGTTCCATGACTCCATTTCGTCGTTCGTCTCCTGTCCCGTTCGCTCATCCGTCCTGGCCAGCTACCATGAAGATTCCGCGAGTAAGCCGAATGGAGCGATGGAACGGAAAACCGGCACTCTTGTACAAGCTGTCGAGCATGTCGGCTGAATATTCGTGCACAGGGCAGCCCTTGATCCATCCATATCGTATGGAGCGGTGAAAACGCCAGAAAAAACCGTTTGACGGAAAGCTCGCCAGGAAACGTCGCTTCGTGAGGGAAGCCACCTTCCGGAGAATTGCTGCTGGTCCGTCCACGTAATCGAAAAAGCCGATAGCGATCACTATGTCAAAATCGTCTTGAAAGGGATGACTTTCAAAATCGTCGCATATAAATTCACATCTGTCCGAAATCCCCCTTTGTACCGCCGCTGATCTGCAGAAGTCTATCATAGATGACGAGAAATCAATGCCCACAACGCGAGCAGCCCCCCGCCTTACGAATTCCATGCTATACTGCCCTGTGCCGCAGCCAACGTCCAGGACCGACGTACCTGAAATCTCTCCGCAGTGCGCGAACGTGAGCTCGAAACGCTCAAACATGGCCCTCCGGAAAATCCTGTTGAAGAAATGGCGAACAGAATGGTCGCGAGAATAGAGCGAATCCCACCGAAGGGGGACCCTGTCGAAGTAGCGCTTGACATCGTTACGGGTGGAGAGCATCTCCGAGCACCTCGCGAATCGTAGTGAAGTTAAATTCCGTTAGTATTTCTCGTAGCTTCCTCCGGATCCCCCTTCGCAACATGTTCCACCGTACTTCGGTCTTGAAGGCCGTCAATGGGGGTACCTCTCCTGGTAGATCCCTGCAGAGCAACGGCTCCTCTCCCAATTCGTACGGATGAAGGTACAGCACGAAGGGCCGGCCTTCGCGATTGACCCGGCGTATTGCCCGTTTCACCACGCTGGCGGGCAGAATCCGAAAATAGCTGCCGCCGGCCACTGGAAAATTGCGTCCCCACACTCGAACCGTGGAGAGGGGGACCTCCACAAGGGAACCGTTTTTGCGGCGGATCTCTACTACCCCGGTAGGGAAGCTAGCCATCCCGTATCTTGGCCCGGCCGCGGGAAAAATGGAGCTATCGTACCGGAGTCCTGACTCCACAAGAATGTCCAGCGCCCAGTGTGTAGTTTCTGAGATGCTGAACTCTGGAGCTCGAAAACCCAGCACCGGCATTTCGCTCGTCCGCTCTATGGCGCTCAAAGAAAGACTGATTTCTCGACGAAATTCATCGGGGCTGAGCTTTGTCAGGGGAGTGTGTGAGTACCCGTGCGTGCCTACTTCATGTCCGGCCGTCTCGATTTCCCGCACCAGCTCGGGAAAAGTCTCGGCCACTGCACCCAAAACGAAGAAGGTGGCCTTGGTTTGGGTCTCGTTGAGCAGGGTCAGCACTGAGCGAGTCATTTGGTAGCACTTGTCCAGAGGTGGCCCGGCCCAACCGCTCAGCTTACGACTTATGATCTGGTGCCAGCACTCCACATCGATTGACAACATATTGGTCCGTGCATTTACAGAAGCCGGTTTTATGCTCAACTCAGGAAACATGGACACGCTCCTTCAGCGGTCCCGAAGCCTTCGCGCACAATCGAGCGTGTGTCTGATGTGCATTTTGAGACCCTGCCCCGTCATGTGAGGCCCGGAGAATGACTCTCGCGTCTTTCCACTCTCCTCCACCGCGTCCCATGGTATTCCTGCGGTCAGTCCCTTTTTTTCGAGCACTCCAAGGTACTCACGGCATATAGCTTCCCAGATCGACTCCTGCTTGAACTCACGGAGCACGCGAATCCTCGCTGCGGTCCCGTGCCTTCGCTGCAGGTCTCGACCATCCTCGACGTAGCGGTTTATTGCTTCGGCCAAGGCTCTCCCGTTACGAGGCGGGACAAGAGTTCCGGTCACCCCATCCAGGACTGCGTCTACGCAGCCCGTCACCCGAGTGGCAACAACGGGCAGCTCCATTGCTGCCGCCTCCAGTGGCACGTTGGGCAGTCCTTCCGAATAAGAAGGTAACACGACCAGGTCCATTGCAGAATAAAGGAGCGGCATTTCCTCGTTCGGCACGTAGTCTATCCAGACGACTCTTTGGTCATTTCGCAAGCGCTGCAGGACCTCTTCAGGAACCGGATCCTGTGCTTCCGCCTCGCCGACTATTATGAGGAACACCCTCGTATGTGTAATCGAGAGAAGGCTCCACGCTTCCTCAAGCTCTCTGACTCCCTTACCAGCTACAACTCGTCCAATGAAGCCTATGACGAACGCCTCACTTGGAATGGAATACCGTGCTCTGAGATCGACGCGGGATTGTGGGGGCAGAAGCCGGGGATCGAATCGCCCCGTGGCATCGACTCCGTTGCTGCTTCCGTGTGCGGGAACAGTGAGCTTGTCCGGATCGCAATATCCTCCGGAGATGATGACATCGGCGACGGATCTGCTGACTGCGATTACTCGATCGGCCAGTCTGCACGACACGTGCTCCATGGCTCTGAGGACGAGCCCTGCAAGGCCTGTCCGACGGTCCACCATGATGCCCCGCAAGCCGTAGATCCGCACCGGCACCCGCGCGAGCGTTGCGGCCAGCATGGCCAGCGGCCCAGCCTTCCCCGTGGACGCGTGAACTATGGTGGGTCGCAGTTTTCTGAACAGGAGAATAAGACGGATGAGAGAGGCCAGATCTGACAGGGGCGAGATATGTCGGGTCATGGCAACCGGATACACTGCAATACCGTCCCTCTCCCGGACGCGCTCGAGGGCTTGTCCCGGAGAAGAAACAGCGATTACTTCGAAGCCGCGCTCCTTCAAATACGTTATCTGGCCTCTGAGGAAAAACTCCAGGGTCATGGGTACGGTGACCACGTGAACAAGTCGCGGTTTGGCCCCGGGATCCTTCAAGCTACTCCGCAGCATCGAGTCTCCCTTGCTCGGTTGCCGCGGCGAATGCGCGGACCTTGCCGTTGCTGCAAAACAGGTCCATCCACACGCGCAGACTCAACAGGGTCCAGAGCATGTCAGCATGGCGTGGATTCCCTTGGAAATCCTCGACCAATGTGCTGACCTTTTTCCAGTCCAGGACGTGACGGAGGGGTGAATTTGCGGCTGACAAATCCTTGACTCGTTCCAATCCTCGGCCCCTGCGCAGCCACACTGCCAAGGGGATACCAAAACCCTGTTTCCGCCTGTGCACCATCCGAGGAGGAACGTACCGTGAGAGCAGGGATTTCAAGTATGGTTTCCTGCTCGTGAGGCCGGTCCTATTGCGCCATGGCAAATTCATTGCAGCGGAGAAAATGGATGGAGTGACGAAGGGAACCCTGTTCTCGACGGATGCGGCCATGGACATCTTGTCCTGGCGGATCAGAAGTGGCGGGAGGTACGCCTGAATGTCAAACAGTTGAGCCCGAGTGATTACTCCCATCCCGTCTCGCGGTCCAAGGAGCTGCCACCGTGATTCAACACTCTTGTCCAGAGCCCGATCATCGCCGAGGAGCTCCACGAGGTGAGTCGATTGCATGTAATCGGGGCCTGTTACAATCTGTTCCTCTGCCGTTCGCGCTCCGTTGCGCTGCACGTATTGCAGAAGTCGACCGGCGCGGCTATACCCCTGCATGAATGGGGGCACGGTCCATGTGCGCCCTGCAGCCACAGAGAGAGGGCGGTGAAACAGGTCGTGCACCAACAGCAGAGGGTAGCGTCCGTAGCCTGCAAAGAATTCATCCGCGGCCTCTCCTGACAGCAAGACAGTCACGTTTCCCCTGGCAAGTCTGGATACGAGGTATATTCCCACGGAGTTGGGGTGGGTCAGCGGCTCGTCGTGGTGCCACGTTAGCCTTTCAAGCAGGTCGGAGAAAAAGGTATACTCGTTCAAGGTAGCCACGTGCAGGTCCATCCCCAACACCTGCGCTAGCTGGCTCGCATAAGGCAATTCGTCGAGGTCCTTGTCTTCGACTCGGCAATGGAAACCACTGAGACAAGCTCCGAGCTCGCGAGCTGCAACCGCTGAGATCAGGGTGCTGTCCACTCCGCCCGAAAACTGCATGCCCACCGGCACATCCGCGAGGAGGTGACGCTCTATTGTGTCGCGGAATACTGACTCGAATGGCGAGGCTGACGGGGCGCGGCCGCGGGAAATCGCCTTCGCCGGGTTCCAAAAGCTCTCCTGGGAGAGGGTGCCGGAGCGCCGGTGGAATCGAAGTATGTGACCGGGCGGGAGATGGTGGACGCCCCGCAAGAGCGATTGCCCGCCACATAGGCTCCGAAAACGGAGAAACTCGGGCAGGGCGGCCTCGTTGATTTGGGGAGAAAATTCCGGGACCGCATAGAACGATTTGATCTCAGATGCTAAGATGAGCGCGTTATCCCGGGTTTGTGTGAAGTACAGGGGCTTGATCCCAAAGAAGTCCCTCGCCGCTATGACCTGGTCATTCCTTGGGTCCCAGAGCACAAACGCGAACATCCCTTCAAAGCGGGCCAGGCACTGTATGCCCCACACTTCCAGTGCCTTGAGAAGCACCTCCGTGTCGCCCGACGATCTGAAAGTGCAGCCCAGGGCTTCCAGTTCTCTCCGCAGTGCAGAGAAATTGTAGACTTCCCCATTGTAGACGAGGACAGCTCCCGATTCTCCCACCATGGGCTGGCCGGACCTGTCTGACAGGTCGATAATAGAAAGGCGACGGTGGCCGAGATAGACATCGCTGGAATTCGACAGCCATTCACCCGACGCGTCAGGTCCTCGATGACCGAGCATAGCTGTGGCTTGACGACACGCGAAGATGTCGACCTTACGGTCCGGCGGATTGAGCATCGCAAATATGCCGCACACGTTTTACCCGTCCATGCCAGTTCTTTGCTGTCCCGTGTCAAATCGCGGGATACTTATCCCTACACAGGGAAACAACCGATCGAAATTTGCCTCGTGGACCCCGAGGAATTGCCTCGACGCTGCGCACGTGAATAGAAATCCTGTCTCCGAGCTTCTTTCGCAGGTTGGAAATCAGCATATCTCGCGCGGCGGAATCGTACCCCGGCCCGGGGACAACATCCACTCTCAAGCGGTCCAAAGTTTCATGGATGATCTGGGCCTCGTACAGGTGTTTCAATCCTTTGAACACCGGATCAAGTCGGCCTACGTACCCCCGACCGGGAATGTACAATATGTCATCCGTTCTACCGATAACTGCCGTGATCCTCGGCATCGCGCGGCCGCACGGGCAGGGCTCGGGAGATCCGACGACTGCAATGTCGCCAATCCTGTACCGGATGAACACCTGCTCTTGATTGCAGAAGGATGTTGCCACAATTTCCCCCTGCTCTCCAGGTCGTGCTGGGGTTCCGTCTCCCTTAAGCACTTCACAAATGCCGAATTCCGGATTAATGTGGAGCGATCCGTGCTCGCAATCGCAGATGAACGCTCCCGTATCGCTGGAAGCGTACTGGTCGAAAACCGGGCATCCAAACGCTGCTTCAATCTCCTGCCTGTCCTCAGGGATCAACGTCTCCGCGCTCGTTATCACCGCAGCGGGACGATGGAGGGGCAGCTTCAGTCCTTTGGCAATTCGAGAGACGAGCGCTATGGCCGAAGGGTACCCGTCCACAAGGATGGGCTCAAAGTCATTGATCGCCTTGACGTATGCTGGCACGGATTGTTCCGAGATGTGGGTAGTAGACATCAGAAGGGCCTTACCAGGCCGGTTGAGTCTCCAATAGGGACCCTTTCCCGATATTTGATTTTCGGGAACTATGTCGCGACCAGTAAATTGGACGCGGCGTGGAAGGATCGGATCGTCCACTCCCGCCCATTCGCGCAACCTGAAAACAAAGCTCCAGGTGCGAGTAAAGCTCTCGCGCGAGCTGTACAATTTCATGGGGGAGCCGGTCGTGCCACTCGTGAACAGTCGGTTCCAGGATCGGTGCGGCTTGCCGCCTTGAAGAAACGCATGAGGACTGTCCACCACGGTTCTTTTTTCGAGCATTGGAATTTGGCGTAAATCATCAACGCAGCTCACGCGTTTCACGTCCAGTCCTGACGTTCGAAAGAGCTCGGCATAGTAGGGAATGTTCTCTTGAGCGTACTGCAGGTGGTGCCTGAGATTTTCCACCTGGTGGTCCAGGAACTCGTCCGAAGACCACCACTGGCTTACCCGCAACCGATCGAGATATGCCGCCCCGAGCTCCATGTCCCAGCGGCGATGGGTGTACAAGAACCCCTGTGCAGATACCATCCATGTCTGTAACCAGACCGGAGAATTGTCGTACACTGCTTTTGCTAGGCTCAACCTGTGCCTCTCTGACGGTATCCACTGGTGCTCTCGGCGGTCATGAAATGGCCTACACCACAGACCTCTTTTGGGCTAGGCCTATTGAGGGAGATGGCGGAGAAGCCTCGGAGCGGGCGTCAGCTTCGGAAAAGGACTGATTGAACTCCGGGACGAATTGTTTCAGAAGGAGTCTTACCTGATCCGGATCTCCTGAGCCGTTAACAATGCGCAATGCTCTCTCAACTTCCAAAATGAAATCTGTGGACCCTTCGTTCGGGGGATCGAATGCCTTGATCTTGCCGTGTCGCGTACTTACCAGTCGCTCACATTCCGAACAGAGTGATTCCCTCAGCTTTTCTCCCGGACGCATTCCTATGTATTCGATCGGAATCTCACCGGGCCGTTTTCCCGTCAATTGTACCAGTTGATGAACCATGTCAACGATTTTAATGGGCTCACCCATCTCGAGAATCAGGATCTGTCCCGAGTTGCCCAGTGCCGCCGCCTGGAGGACGAGGGTCACTGCTTCGGATATGGTCATGAAGTAGCGGCACATGTCCGGATGCGTGATGGTTACCGGTCCGCCTTTGGCCACCTGATCGAGGAACAACGGTATGGCGCTTCCCTGTGAAGCGAGCACATTCCCGAATCTTACGGCGAGAAAAGTCGTAGTGCTTACTCTGCTGAACGCCTGACAGTATAACTCTCCAACCCGCTTGGTGGCCCCCATGACGCTGGTGGGGTTGACCGCTTTGTCGGTAGAGATGAGAACAAATATGGAAACCCCGAACCTGTCACAGGCTGTGGCAAGGGCGTGGAGCCCTCCCACATTGTTTGAAAAGCACTCGGCAGGGTTGAGCTCCTGCAGGGGCACATGCTTGTGGGCACCTGCATGAAAAACCAGGTCCGGCCTGAAACGAGCGAAGACACGATTGACCGCATTTCCATCGCGTACATCACACAATACAGGGATCACGCGCGATCCATCGAATACCGCGCTGTCCGTAAGTTGCCGATGAATGTCGTAGAGACTGTTCTCCGACCGCTCCATCAATATGAGACAATCCGGATTCCTTTTGATGATCTGGCGACAGAGCTCGCCTCCTATACTACCGCCCGCGCCGGTAACCACCACAGTCTTGGAACGCAGGAGCGATCGCACCTGTTGGCTGTCGATCCGGACTTCTTCGCGACCAAGGAGGTCTGCGATGTTTATGTCTCTCAACTGCGTGAGCTTGTCCAACCCTTCGATGATCTCGTGGATCGCAGGAAGGGTTTTGACCTCCATGTTGAGGTTGCGCGTCACGTCAAAAATTCGCTTCATCTGGGTGTGATTGGCGGACGGTATGGCGATGATGGCCATATCCGGCTGATTTGCAACGACAAAGGCAGGAAGGTCGTCTACTCCGCCCCGGACTTTCACGCCATGGATGGACACACCCCACTTTCGCGTATCGTCGTCGAACAGCGATAGCACTTTCAATCCGGACTCGGGTTTTCTCGCGATTTCCCTCACGAGCATCTCGCCCGAATCGCCAGCACCGATTATCACGACCCGGTTCGAAGCGGTAAGACCTCTCTCATTGATATAAAAGTGGGCCAATTCCCTCATGTACCGGATGCCCACCCGGGCACCACCGACAAACAGAAACGAGAGGAAGAAGTCGATTATGATGACTCCCTTCGGGACGATAAGCGTGCTCGAAAACTGCCGTGCCATGAGGAGCGCCACGCTTCCCAGGAGGCTGTGCAGGAGCAGGATAGGCAGGTCCTTGAGCCCCACGTACCGCCAATGAGTCGTGTGGCCTTTGAGGAGATAGAAGGCCAGGATCTTGAAGACCGCGACGTAAGGGAGGAGCAACATGCGTTCGGCGTTGAACCTGACCGGCACGCTGAAGTCGAACCGCAACTCGTACGCGAGCCAGAAGCTAGCCGCTGACAGGAACAGCACCGCCACGAAAAGGAGGTGATTGAAGCGAACGTACAGTGCAGAGGCTCTCACGGCCGCGTCGACACGCTCGAGCACATAACGGAGGACGCGATCGAAGAACGGAGATCTCATCGCTCTAACCTCGCGAGGCCCAAGCCCGCTCTGCGCGCACGAGATTATAGCGACACGCCGGTTCGTGCCGACTCGGTCTGGGAGTCCCGTTCGTTCCGACCAGTTTGGGGCCCGGGCCCAAAACAATTCTGGATGCCAGGGCTATACGTCCGTCTCTGTCTGCAGTTGCAGATCTCGCCTGATGGTTGAGATCAGCCATCGGTCCCGCTCGTTCCGGCCGGTTTCCGGTGCTTCTGCTGGGGAGAGTAGAAACGACTCACTCGGCCAATTCAACGTCATTCCTGCCACCATGATTTCCCAGGTGGAGGACATTACAATTATATTTCGGATTGTGCCCGCTTTCAATGCCTTTCGGGGCGCGGTCCCACTGAGCCTCAGCGTTGCGGCGAATGACGAGCTCTGGTAATAAAGGTAATTCGTGTTGCGCACTCGGGGAGGAGGGCTCCAATGGGACCCGAGGATTTCTCGTTACGGGATGCTTTGTGATAAGGTGGAAGGGGAAACAGGGAAGGGGACAGCTTCGTGAGAAGAGTCTTGCGTTTCTTCTGGCTTGCAGCTAAGTGGACCATCATCGCCTTGATCTGTATTGAGGTGCTCAGCTTCACCGCAGTCACAGTAGCCAATATCCTCATGTACGGTCACGCCCGCGAGGGAAGCAGGGCGGTGTACGATCCCTATACCCTGTTCCTGCAAAGCTCAGGGCCTCGCGCTACCGCACACAACGCGGTCCTTCCCAATTCAGACGCAAACAGAACGATCTGGCTTTTCGGGGGCTCTACCATGAGGGGAGCCACCGATAGCGATGACAAGACTATTGCCAGCTTTCTTGCCCAGTACCTCAATTCAGGGAGCAGCGGTTTCCACGTCACGGTGCTGAATTACGGGATGAATTCCTTTAATTCTCTCCTTGAGACAAAGTATCTCCAGAAGCTTCTCATAGACAGCGAGACCTTTCCCGACATCATAGTGTTCTACGACGGCGCAAACGATGCGAAGTATTTTCTGGAGCACCGCGATCCGTACGGCCATCATGGATTCCGAAGAGTCAGCAGCTTGATTGAAAGCTATTATCGAAGCTGGTTCGGATTGCTCAAACCGCTCAATGCCGCGCTGTATTCCTCGTACACCCGGGAGTTGTATGACAAGATCAACCAGGTTTTTGTGCCCATCGATCCTGATGGGCCGATTTTCCGGAAATGGGTGGAAAGCGTTGTGAAGCGGTACAGACACGTGGACAAGCTTGCTGCCTGTTACGGAGCGCAGTTCATTGTAATGTGGCAGCCCATTTGGTGGGTGGAGGAGTGTGATCTGCCTCGGGAGATGAAGGAAAAAGAACAGAGCTGGATCATGCGATCGGAACAGATGGCAGCCATGAGGTTGAATTTTGCCATTCCGTACGAGGCTCTCGAGGACAAGCTCAAGCATGAACCATACTTCGTGAGCCTTCGCGATGCACTGTGTCCCCGGACATCACCTACGTACAAAGCCGATGGGGTTCACTTGACGGATGCCGGGCGCAAGATGGTTGCGGTTCGGATGGGCAGGATATTGGAGAAGATGCTCAATGAGATGGCCGATAGGCCGCGTTCCGATTCTCCACCTCGTCCCCAACGGGGCCAAGCCGGTCCAGGTTCGTGACGAACGCTCTGACTGTGTCACGATAGGAGAAAGGAAATTTACCAGGTGGAACCGCCGAGGACTGCATACATTTTGCTCTGGTATCCCAAGCCATCTGAAACGTTTGTATTTCGAGAAACGGTGAATCTCAAGCGGATGGGGTTACCGTTGCAGGTATTCACCTTATACGGGCGCATTGAGAGCGGGCTTTCCGATGAGATGAAGCGGGCATCGAGTGAAGTCGAACGGTTAGGAGTCCCGTTTCTCGTGAACGCCCCCTCTGAGATTCTGTACTGGCTTCGCCGCGATCGAGCGGCTGCAGCGGCTCTGCTCAAGACGTTTTTTGCCAGGCGGTGGAAAGGGGTCGAGAAGTCTGCGGAGAGCCTTTGGGCTTTGTTGTGTGGCTTCAAGCTGGCGCGGCGCTTTCTCGAGGAAGGAATCGAGCACATTCACGCGCCATGGGCAAGCGGCCCTGCGACTGCCGCATGGGTAGCGTCCAGGCTGACAGGTATCCCCTACAGCTTTACCGCACGTGCGTGGGACATATATCCTCCGGACTCCTTGCTACCGGAAAAGCTGAAAAACGCTGCTCTCGTGCGAAGCGAAACTCGCACCAACATTCAGTACCTCGTCGATTGCTGCGAATGCGATCCCGAGAAGATCCATTTGACTTACAATGGCGTCCCGTTGAATGCGAAGATGGAAGCTCGCGTGAAAATGGAGGAGCCATACCGCTTGCTTGCCCTAGGGAGGTTCGTGGGGAAGAAGGGGTACGATTTTCTCCTTCGTGGCTGCAGGATCCTAGCCGATTCGGGCATGGACTTTCGGCTGACTCTCGCGGGAGATGGACCCAGGATGACGCAGCTCAAGAATCTTGCCCATCGCCTGGGGATCTCGGACAAGATCACATTCCCGGGCTTCGTTAGGTACGATGAAGTGCCGCGGTTGTTTGGGGAGGCGGACCTCCTCCTGATGCCCAGCGTGGTGCATTCGTCCGGTGACCGTGATGGAATCCCCACGGTCATAATGGAGGCCCTCATGCATAGGGTCCCGGTAATAGCAACGGACGTGTCCGGCATATCCGAAGTGATAGAAGACGGTAAGACCGGCCTCCTGATTCGGGAAAAGGACCCCGATGCAATTGCGGGAGCAGTGCGTCACATGGTGTCCGACCGGGACCGTGCCCTGAGGATGGCGGAAGCAGGCAGAGAGCGGGTCCTGAATCAATTCGACCCGGAGAGCAATCACAGGAGAGTCTTGGACCTGTATATGCGGCTGATACCGCGACGACGCGGCGAGGCGCAAACTTAGCCAGATTAAATTGAAGAGCGAGCAGGTCGTGCTAGGCCGGATCTGAAGTCCCCGGAGCCTTAGTACCGTATTTCACTGATAAGGTCACGGATTCCGAACCGGCACCCCCCTCTGATCCCCCCGTTAACGGGGGGAAAGACTCCCTCCCCGTCAACGGGGAGGGTTGGGGTGGGGTCCCCTGATTCGGCACCGAACTTACGAAGGGCAGTACCGAGGGTTTCATCTTATGACAGTTGGAGGCCACATGTCTCGTGCACTCGATGGAATAACGGTTCTCGATCTGAGCATGAACTTGCCGGGCCCGTACATGACGTGGCTCCTGGCCCAACTGGGGGCGGAGGTGGTGAAGATCGAGAATCCCCAGGGAGGTGATTATGCCAGGGCTCTTGGGGGCGGTTCCACAAGTCCGTTCTTTGAGGCTGTCAACCGAAACAAGAAGAGCGTGACCATAAATCTGAAGCACCCCGAGGGAAGACGGCTCTTGCTGGACTTGGTCGACCGCTACGACATTCTGGTGGAGGGGTTTCGACCCGGAACAATGGAACGCCTTGGACTGGGCTTCGAGACGATGAGCCAGAGGAATCCCCGGCTCATTCAGGTATCGATAACCGGGTATGGACAGGATGGACCATATCGGTTGCGTGCGGGACACGACTTGAATTATCTCTCATTGGCAGGAATAATAGGCATGACCGGCACGAAGGACGGTACGCCTGCGATTCCAGGGATTCAGATTGCGGATCTGGCCGGGGGTAGTCTCCTTGCCCTCACGGGGCTGCTTGCCGCCATAATCCAACGGGAAAAGACGGGAAAAGGGCAATTCATTGACACGTCCATGTTCCACGGCTCCCTATCCCTTGCCACGATGGTCTTTGCCGGTATAGAGGGGGGATTCGATTTGCCCGGACCTGGCAGCATGTTTCTGAATGGCCGTTTTCCGTGCTACGGTGTCTATCGGACAAAAGACGGCAGTTACATGTCGCTCGGTGCGCTTGAATTCAAGTTTTGGAAGAACTTCTGCGATGCAACGGGGCGGGACGATTTGATCGGGAGCCAGTTCGGGGGTGCTGAGATCGTCTCGGAAGTGGCGCAGCTTTTCGCTTCCCGTACTAAAGACGAGTGGATGGCCATCATGCAGCCTGCGGATGCCTGCTGCGAGCCGGTCTTGGGCCTGGATGAAGCAGTGCAGTCGCCACTAGTAACGAGCCGCAATATGGTAGTCACTACATCCGACGGTAAGCGTTTTCTTGGCTCACCTCTCCGCATGTCAGCGTCTCCTCATCTGGAGGATGTTTCTTCGCCGGACCTGGGCGAGCATACGCGAGAGGTTCTGGGCCGTCTGGGATTGACAGAGGAGCAGTTGGATTCTTTGAAGGCTGCAGGAGCCATCTAGAGAAGATTAGCCTGTACTGCAGTCCTGCTGCTCGCAGAAGACCGCATTGAGGGGGTTTTTTTTGCCAAGAAGTCGCTTTTCGGGTGGTTTCGAGAGCACCTCTGTGCCACGGAACTTGCCTTCTGAAGAACCGTTGGGCCACTGATGTACCCTAGTCCGAGCGCTGAAAGGAGTAACGATGGACTACAAGCACATAGACGGTTTGGTATATTCGCGCTACGCGGCTTCTCCGCCGATTATCAATTCGACCTTGGCTTGGAAATACGGGATTCAAGTGGCGTGCCCGCTGGAGCCGGGGCAATACTCGCATTTCGAGGTAGGAAGCAACGTAAAGCTGAAGCTGGTCGTAGCCGATGGCACAAAAAAGATGACATGCCACGGCATGATAGACTGGGTGGAAAAGGACGAGGCTACTGGTACCTGTATGGTCGGGTTCGGTCATCTTTCCCTGACCGACGAAGAGTTTGCAGTGCTGGAGCAGAGCTTCGCCGACAAAGGGCGTGAGGCGCTCAAGTTCGGGGAGCGGCTTCGCGATAAAGCTCTCGATGCCGAGGCTGTCGTTGTCAATGATCAGGCCCGCGAGATCATGAGACTCAAGGCGGTCAACCTTCCTGTAAGCGTCATCGAGGCCGTGGACGAGAACCGCGGGGAGGCCACCTTCTCCGGATTTGTCACTGAAGCCATCAGGGCTTACATAAGAGAGAAGAAAGCCCAGCAGAGATAAAGGCGAGCTGGACTGCGAAAAACATCCGTGGAGCGAAGGCGGCCCTCTTGAGGGGCATCAAAACGAGCTCCAACGGGGATTCTGTTTCTCAGAAGAGCGCCGAAAGGCTCAGAAAGGGAACGAGCCGCTGTCCGTTACCACCAGCCCCGATTTTGGTCTCATGGTGTTGCGGTCGCCCATGCTGAGTCGCATGATTATTTTGCGAATTCTGGGGCGCATCTCCTCTGCGACGTGAACAATCTCGAATCCGGCCTCAACAACTTCTGTTTCTGCATTTAGCCGAGTCCATCTGCATACTGCTGTGACGGCTACGGGCTCAATGTCTGGCATGTTCTGAACGGTGAGAAGGAGAGACCTCCGCTCGTCAAGGTCGGCGGCAAAGTATCTAGTCCGGAACCCTTCTTCCGACAGGTCCGTGACAATGCCTATTCCAAAGGGGTCATCCAAGTCTTTCACTATCAGAGGGGTCTTCAAGTAATAGCGAGAGGCCCTTCTCGTTAGTATCCTGTTAGCCGGATCGTCGTAGTGGGCTCCGCGCTCCTGCAATTCTTCCCGTCTCAGGGCTTGACGCTCAACCAGCTTTTCCAGTATTTCCTCGAGCTGATCCAGGGACAACTGATACTTCTCCATCAATTCAAAGTCCGATACCCTGTTCCGTATGTCAGCTATCAAGTGGCTGGCCTTGATTATTCGCCGGTTTGCCATGGAGCTCCCCTCCTGGCGAGCACTTGTAGTATCCTACCAACCGGAGGTTTCGGTCGGCAAGTCGTTGCAGAGTCCGTCGAACCGCACGTCCATGCAGCACCCTCCTATCACATGGCCTGGACTATTGGAAGCCTCAACTTTACTCCTCGCTGGTTGCAGAAATCTTCTGCTTTTAAGCGGTCCTTTTTGCGACAATCGGCACCAAATGCGATTGTTGTTGATGAGGACGCTGAATTGAGTTACTTTCCCCAAGAATCAGGGGGGTGGCGTTATCGTCTGAATAGTACCGGTCCTGAGGGGTTACGAACGTGAAAGACGAGAACAAGACCCGAGAAGAGCTCATCCGGGAGCTGGAAGACCTCCGAAGACAGCTTCGCGGCACCGGCGCAGAATCCAACGCGAATCAAGACAGCGAGGAGAAAACGGATCAACGGCGTGAAAATGGCCTTGACCGCTGTCTCAACGGGGACGCGCTTCTCTGTCGATTGACGGAAGACGAAGAGCCCACAGATACAATTGATTTTACAGGCCTTTTTACTGCAGACATCACCGTATCGGGCAGTTTCGACATCCGGGGGGACATTTGGAAGACCACATTTGGCAGAGTCATCCAGGCGGTACCTATACCAGTCTTACTGGTAGACCAGTCCATTAGGGTTGGTGTTGCAAATGACGCATGGGGTCGAGTGTGCCCCGAATTCAAAATGATCGTGGGTGAGCCTTTTCGGACCTTGTTTCCCCACGACAAGGTGGCAGCCGAAATGGAGGAATTGGCCTTAACAATCCTTTCCGACAGGAAACCCAGGGTCAAACAAGCGGTTCTGAAGATTGCGAACAATGTGATGTGGGGGCGAATGACTCTGCGTTCCATCCGCATTATGAGTGAGCGCTTCCTCCTGGTGCTTATTGAGGACCTCACTGCCGAGAGGCGACAACTGCTCCTTAATCAGCGGCAACAGGAAGCTCTCAAGCGCGAGATGGCAGAGCATCGGATTTCCCAGAAGGCCCTCCAGGAGAGCGAGCTGAGGTTCAGGAAAATATACGAGAACGCTCCAATGATGATGCAGACGCTCGACACCCAAGGCATCATCCGCAACGCAAACACCAAGTTCATGAAGGCTATGGGCTATTCTCGGGACGAGATTGTCGGTCAGAGTGTCGCATGCATTCTTACGGAGGATTCGAGAATTAAGCTCTGGCCTATTCTTCGGGGGGAGGGGGGAGCAAAGGAGAGCAAAGAGCTCCATCTCCAATACGTAAGAAAGGACGGTCAAGTTCTCGAGGTACTCCTGGACAGTGTTGTGACAGAAGATCCCACCTGGGGAACTGTCAATCTTGCGACCATACGAGATATCACCCAGCAAATGGCGCTGGAGCAACGGTTGCGGGAAGCGCAGAAGATGGAGGCTATCGGCACGCTCGCAGGAGGGATTGCCCACGACTTCAACAACCTGCTCCAGATAATTTTGGGGTTTTCCGATCTGCTTCTCCAGGGAAAAGATCCATCTGCCAGGGATTACGCTGCTCTTCATTCGGTTCGCGAGGCAGCAGGACGAGGGTCTGCTTTGGTCAATCAGATACTGACTTTCAGTAGGAGAGTACCCTCCAGCCCGCGTCCGGTAGACCTCAATCGGGCCGCTGAAAACGCACGAGAGCTTCTCTCCAGGACAATCCCGAAGGTGGTAATCATCGAGCTCGACCTCAAAGAATCTCTCGCACCGGTTTTTGCCGATCCGGGACAGATCGAGCAGGTCCTCATAAACCTGATGCTCAACGCCAAAGACGCGATGCCCGAGGGCGGACGAATTCTGGTGGCAACAAAAGACGTCACTCTTGATGAGTCCTATTGTCATGCGTACCCGGAGGTCCAGCCCGGAGACTACGTGGTTCTGACGGTCTCGGACACAGGACAGGGCATGGACAAGGATGTGTTAGACCGCATCTTCGAGCCGTTTTTCACGACCAAGATGCCCGGAGAAGGCACAGGTCTGGGACTAGCCATAGTATTCGGCATCATCAAGGCCCACGGTGGGCACATCTCATGCCACAGCGTTCCGGGAGAAGGAACGACTTTCCACCTTTACTTTCCTGCGATGGACCTGCAGGTGGACGCGGACATGGCCGCGTCAGGGGAGTTCCCGGTGTTGGGCACTGAGACGGTTCTCCTAGTCGACGATGAAGAGCTCATCCGAAATTTCGCGACAGAGGTGCTCTCTAACGCAGGTTACACGGTTCGGACGGCGCGCGATGGAGCTGAGGCTGTGGAAATCTTCAAAGAGTCTGCAAAGGATATCGATCTGGTGGTGCTTGACCTGCTGATGCCCAAGATGGGGGGCAGCCAATGCCTGGACGAGCTCCTCCAGATCGATCCGGAAGCAAAGGTCCTCATTTCGAGTGGATATCTCATAGATCAGCACACCACCATGGCATTGAAAAGGAAGGCAAAAGGAATAGTAAAGAAACCTCTCAAAGTCTCAGAGCTTCTCCGAGCAGTCAGATCCATCCTCGATGAGACCTAGTGTGATGGCTGTCTGAGTTACCGGCGGACGCTGGTCATAAATGGAATCGCTTCATCAGGATATCTTTTTCCTCAATAATTTCCTCGTCGAACAGCAGAGACGCCACGGTGGTAAACACATCGGAAAGCTTGATGATACCGAGGAGCTTCTCGTTGTCCAAAACGGGCATCAGCGAGACCCTGTGATCCATCATAAGGTCGAGGGCAGTCAGAATTGAATCCGCTGGGCCGACCGTTCCAGCAAAGGGAACGGTGAGCTCGCTGACCACTGTCGTCGCCTTGTCGAGGTCGCACGGTGCCTCGGTATCACCGCAGAGTGGCCTGACGTTTTTGAGGAGGTCAATAAGATGAACGAACCCGACGAGTCTGTGGCTTCTGTCGAGCACCAATGGTGTCGAGTGACCTTGCATGAGCTTCTTCTCCTCGGTGACAATTCTCAAGAACTTGATGGCGTCACGAACTGTTGCTTCAGCGAAGACCACGGGCCACTCGGAAGCGGGGATCATAAGTTTGGTCGCTGGGAGGGAATGGGGCATGTGTCACCTCATAAAGATTACTTTGCGTTGGTATTACGTCGCCTTGTCACTGTGGCACGTTGGCGCTAAAGTTGCCGCGGCAGCAGAAAATGAGAAGCCCGCTACCGACACATCGGAGATGTCTCAGTCTCCCCGTCGCAAGGCGATCTCTTGGGCACGAGCAGCAGCGATCCGTTCCTCGTGAGCCCTCTTTTTGGATGTCGCTTCGTTGATTTTTGCCAGCAGTATTTCGATGTCGCAGGGCTTCATCAGATAGTCGTACGCACCGAGTCTCATCCCTTCTATGGCAGAATCCACTGTTGCATGGCCGGTAAGCATGAGTACCTCGACCAGCGGCCACTGAGACTTGATGTGCTTCAATGTTTCGATGCCGTCCATTCCGGGCATCTTCACGTCCAGAATGACTACGTCGAGGTGGGGATCCCGCTCGAGGCAGTGGAGAGCCTCCTTTCCACTGAGGGCGATGCTCACCAGGTAATCTCTCGATTTTAAGCGTTGGGCCAGAGTTTCCACGAAACCGGCCTCATCATCAACTAAGAGAAGTCGTGCGTTCATAAGGTGTTTTCCTCCGAGCGTCGAAATGCATTCACGGAATCAGGCTTCAACTAGTACGCGACAAGCAGATAGATCGATGACAGGGCGAGGCTGACGATCGTGATCGGCGCGGCTTCCTTGACAAAATGGCCGAAGGTGATCTTGTAACCGGCCTTTTCCGCGAGACCGGTGGTCACCACGTTGGCCGAGGCTCCAATGATGGTACCATTTCCTCCGAAGCACGCGCCGAGAGCCAAGGCCCACCACAATACACCAGTTTCAGCGCCAGGTATGGTCTTATTGAGAAATGCCACGATCGGCAGCATAGTGGCCGTGTAAGGAATGTTATCCACGATAGCGGACGCGATCCCGGACACCCACAAGACTATCAGGACTGCAAGGACCAGATTCCCCTGGCACACGCTCGCAATCCAGTCTGCAATAGCTTGAAGAATTCCGGTCTGTTCCGCGCCGCCCACCACGATGAAGAGCATAATGAAGAAGACGAGACTCGGCCACTCGATTTCCTTTTCCAAGATGTGGACAATGTCCATTCTTGTAACGAGGATCATGAGGGACGCCCCAAAAAGGGCTGCAACACTGACCTCCATGTGAAACAAGCCGTGAAGCATGAAGAGAAGAATGACCCCCAGCAAGATAGCTCCACCCAACGAGAGGACCGATGCGTCTGTGATGCGATACTTCTCCTTCAGGAAAGAAATCATGGTCGGCACGTCTTCTACTGCTGCGCGATCGTACGTGCGGCCGTACAGAAGCTTGTTGTATGCCAGTTGCGCGACCATAACCACCAACACGACAGGGGTGAGATTGAGTATGAAATGGTTGAACGTAAGCCCCGCGTACGATCCGATCATGATGTTCGGCGGGTCTCCAATAAGGGTGGCTGTACCCCCGATATTGGATGCCACAATTTCCGGCAATAGGAACACGAATGGAGAGACTTTCAGAACCAGAGCTATCTCAAGGGTGACGGGCGTCAACAAGAGCATCGTGGTCACGTTGTCCAGGAACGCGGAGGTCGTTGCCGTCACAATGCACAAGGCACAGGAAAGGAGGAAGATCTTGCCCCTTGCCACCTGGAACGACTTGTACGCCAGCCACTGAAACACTCCCGAGACCTTCAGAACCCCGACAATGATCATCATTGCCATGAGAAGGAAGACCACGTTCCAGTCGACCGTGTGGAGAGCCTGCTCGTAGGAGATTATCTTATACGCGTCGTCGAAAGTCCCCAGAGTGTGGGTTATCAACAGCAGGCAGGCAGCCCCGAGAAATGCAGCCAATGTCCTGTGCAGGATCTCGAAGGCTATGAGCACATAGACGGCCGCGAAGACGACAAGAGCGATCCAAAACGCTGTGCCCTGGAATCGCTGCATCTCAATCGTTGCATTGGCCAGAAACTGGGCTGTGCCCTTTTCGTCCTTCCCCTGGTCGACAACGTGGAGCGCAACGGGCGGAGAAGGCTTGAAGCTCGGCCTCGTGATCTTCACAGCCCATTTGCCCTCGGAGATCGTCTCCTTGGAAGCGGGAATCTCCAGCCTGAAAAGCCCGTTGTTTGCAGTAGCAGAGGCCGAACCATGCCCCTGATTCGAATGATGTGCGGTCAAGAAGGGCTTGCCGTTGCAATACGGGATAACACTGGCGTCCCCAAGGGGTACCCCCGCGGAATCCAGCACTTTGCCGCTCACAACGAGCAACGCTTCCCCCGCACGACCCTCAGCCCCGCTATGCCCTATGCCGAGCAAGAAGAGCAACACAGCCAAAAGAAGAACCAGCATATCTCGCTTCATTGGTAAACCTCTTTGCAGGAAAGCTCGAATCGAATCGTGTTCGCTGCGCATGGAAGTTCTCATTTTGGCACGAGAATGGGCATTCCCATGAGCGGCCATATGATCGCAACTGCGATCCCCACCACCAGCATGAGCAGAATACTCGTCGGTATCCCGTACAGGAAGAACTCCCCGCTGGTGAACTGCCTGGAATCATACGCAATGGCATTGGGGGCTGCTCCAACCAACAACAGAAACGGCATGCCTGCGGTAACAAGAGAAGCGTACATGACCACTTCCGGCGAGACACCGAGGTACTTGGCTATGACTAAGGCCACAGGGAGCGAGATCGCGATGGCAGCCACGTTCATGATGAAGTTTGTCATGATCATCACAAAGAACGCTATGCTCATCACGAAAACGAACCAATTGGCCTTCTGAAACATGGCGAGCCAATTGACTGCCATCCACTGGGCTGCCCCCGTCTCCCATAAACAGAACCCGATACTCATAGCTCCGGAAAACAGGAGGATGATGTTCCAGGGAATAAGCTCCAGATCGTTGAGATCGAGAATCTTGAAAACGAAGAACAGGACCGTGGATATCAGAAAGAGCGCCGACTTGTTGAGCCCCTGCAACGCAGGAATCATGACTTGCAACGACATGGTGAGAATGGCAGCGCCGACGATACAGAGGCTGATTATCTCATCTTTCCTCATGGGGCCGAGCTCTGAGCTGAGCCGTTTCACTCTTTCGCGCAACCCCGGTATTACGGCCTTTTCCGGTTTCAGGAAGATGACGAAGAATGCCCAGAGAGCAAACACCATGATCCATCCCACCGGGGCCATGTAATAGGTAAGCTCAAAGAAACTTACATCCTTGCCTGCCATTTCCTTGAAAAAGCCCAGAGCCACGATTCCACGCGCCGCGCCCAACAGGGTAATGATGCTCCCAGCCCCGCAGACGTAGGCCATACCGAGAAACAGGCCCTTTCCGAACTTTGTGGTTTTGTCTTCTTCACCGTACAGGCTGTACACTGCCAAAAGCAGCGGATACATGGTAGCCGCGACGCCGGTGTGAGCCATGATATGGGTCAACAGGGCTATGAGAACGAACACCCCCAGATAGATGGTCGTGGTTTTTTCTCCGATGAGGGCCAGCATCTTGTACGCAAGCCTCTTGGTGAGCCCCGTCTTGGTAAAGACGAGACCGATGACGAGAGATGCGAAGATGAACAGAACCGACGGATCCATGAAGTCCTTGAACGCCGCGTTGGCTGGGCGTATCAGGAAAAGGGCCTGCGTTATTCCGATAATGAGACTCGTAACCCCGATCGGCACCACCTCGAACACCCACCATATTCCCGCAAGGGCAAAGACCGCCAGAGCGCCCTTTCCTTCTCGGGAAAGGGCAAAGTGCTTGCCCATGGGATCGACGGCATCGGGCCATGCCGGTGAATAATAGATGACAAAAAAGAGCCCCACGCCGGTGAGCATGGCGACGAGGCGCGTCCAATCAATCCTTTTCACAGACAATGCTGTAGCTTCAGCGCTCATAGCACGGATTCCTCCATAACGTTCCGAATACACGGCGAATCAGACAGTGCAGGCTTTCATCCGCTCGACCACTTCGTGAAATACGTCCACCAGCCGGAGTATTCCCACCACCTCTTCTTTCGAGGTTACCAGCAGAGATTGAAAATGCCCGACAATGAGTTGATGCACAGCCCGGTTCAAAGGTGCCTCCTGATCGATCACCTCCCCTTCAAGGGGAGATCGTACCACCTCGCGAACACACCGGGCATAGGCCTTCCTGCACAAATCGTCCAGAGGACTCTTCCAGAGCTCGTGCTGGTCCATGGCCCCATGCAGAAACTCCGCGCTGATCCCAAATCCTGAGAGCTTGCGCAGGTCTCCCATTTCTACGTATCTCGGCTCAAGGCTCCTGAGCACGTCAATCTGGCTGAGCTTTCCGATCACCTTTCCCTGTCTGTCGCAAACAAGCACTGCGCGGAATGGCCGCTTGCCAGGCTCTTGCGATGTCTGCACCCTTTCGATCGCCAATGCAGCATCATAGAGGGTGGCATCCTCAGACACAGTGCAATACCGATCCAGCGGTATCATGAGATCTTTGACCTTGACCTTATCCATCGGATCATCCTCCGTCAGAGCAGAGCGCCCCAGCAGCAGGCGTTGAGAGCCGCCTCAGAGTGGGAAGCCGCGGTAGCGCCCACCCCCAAGCTTGAAGGAAGCCTCTTATCTTCCTGCGTCCTCGATCCGCTCCAAGAGCTCAGACATGTTGATGGGCTTCTGCAGGCAATCGTATGCCCCGAGTTTCATGGCTTGAATGCCTGCTCCTAACGATGTTTCAGTACTTAGCACAATCACCTTCAGCGTGGCGTCAGCTACCCTGATCTGTTCGAGAAGCATCAAGGAGCCTTTGCTTTGAGCAGAGCACCCAAGGATTGCCAGAGCGAACTGTCGCTCGAGCACGCACTGTAAAGCCTCGGAAAGGTCAGAGACTGCATGAACCGTAAATCCTGCAGCTTTCAGTCGACGCGTCAGCACATCGAGAAAACTTGAGTCCTCGTCCACGAGAAGCAGCGTACGCTCCATCCACAGAGCTTTCTTGCCTTGTACTGATGTTCGCGGGAGGGGCCTTACCCTCCGGCCACGGGGAGTGCATGAGCAATAGTCGTGCCATGGATAACATGCTGGAATTACTTGAGAGAAAAGGGGAAGAGCGGGAGGGAAGCCTCGAGGAGTGAACGGGGGGATACGTGCGAAGACATCTCGCGACAAAGTGAAACGTCCTGCGACTCGAGCTCCCGCAACCAGCCTCAGAGCACCATGTCTCCGCTCCGAAGGCTGCCGTCTCTGACCCGCTCGAGAACATCGGCCGCACTCCCCCCCACTGAGTCGAATATCTTTATTTTCTTCCATGTCAGGTATTGGTAGCATTCTTCGTCCACGGCACAACAGACGACCAGGTCTACCCGCTCCCGTATGATGAAATCGCACAATGCTTCTGCTGATGCTTGTGGCAGGACGATAATCTGTTTCTCGGCGATCTCCCTGTTTTCTCCCAGCAGTGCCACAAGGGCCTCCTGCGCCAGGTCGAAGCGTGGAGCTACGTCCTCGTTCCAAAGAGGAATCAAAACTCGAGTCATCGGTACGCCTCTCCTCTTAGGGCATGATGCCGTGGGATTTCATCTTCCGCCACAACGTGCTTCGTGCCCAGCCGAGGTATTCAGCGGCCTTGGCCTTTTGCCCTCTTGCTTTTAAGAGTGCGTCGAGGATCATTCTTCGTTCAGCCTCGTGCCACGGGAGGTGCTCCATGGCAGGAGGTAAAATCCATTCACCTGCCGGTTTCGTCTGGATCGACGACAGCCGGGAAACTCCGGATGGCTCAGGCGACGACTTCACGCTGGACCTTACGTTCTTAGCCGAATGTTGGACCACGTACGGGGGAAGGTGTTTGACGAGTATCTCGTTGCCGTCACAGAGATTTACGGCATATTCCACCATGTTTCTCAGCTCTCTGACGTTTCCGGGAAAATGAAAGCTCTTGAGTATCCGTCGTGCTTCAGGGCTGAATCCGCTGACCATTTTCTTGAAACGAGCGTTGAGCAGTTGTAGGAAATGGTCCATCAGCATGTCGATGTCGTCCTCCCGTTGAGCGAGGGGGGGTAGGTGCAACCGGACCACGTTCAGCCGAAAGAGGAGATCCTCCCGAAATCGCCCTTCAGCAACCATCTTTTCCAGATCTCTGTGGGTGCCCGCGATGATTCTGACATCCACGGGTAGCCCGTGCGTGCTCCCCAGGGGGAAGATGATGCGATCGTCAAGAAATGAGAGGAGCTTCACTTGTAGATTCAGCGGTAGGTCCCCAATCTCGGTCAGGTAAAGGGTGCCCTTGTCCGCAAGTCTGAAGCGGCCTGGCTTGTTCTCCACCGCTCCGGTGAAAGCGCCTTTCTGATGTCCGAACAATTCCGATTCGAGGAGGCTTTCCGGAAGAGCACCGCAGTTGATCTTGATGAACGGACCCTTGGACCGTGGAGACGCATTGTGAAGAGCTTCGGCCACATAGTCCTTGCCGGTACCGGTTTCACCGGTGATCAATACAGCAGAGTCGGTCTCCGCGATTGCGGGGAGGACTCGTGAAACATTCTCCATGGCAGCGCTCTTCCCGATAAGGCGACCGAACAAAGCTCTCGCTTCCATTCCGTCAGGGCGCTGGAGATACCGCATGTCTTCCACAGTCTTTAGATACCCGATGAGCGCTCCGCCACTTCCTTTTACCACAGATGCAGTGAAGCGAACGGGGATCTTCTCCCTGCTTCGATTGACCATGTTTGCGTCGCCCCGAAGGGACATCCCTCTTTCCGTCAACTGCCGCACTGGGCATCCTGTTGTGCAGAGGTTGCTTCGAAGGACGTAATGGCAAGGCAATCCCAATGCTTCGGCTGGCGCATACCCTGTCAGAGCAGCGATGGCGCGATTCATCAACGCGACTCGATACGCGGAATCGATTATCAGAATCCCCATCGGTATCTCGTCCATCAACTGAAGCAGCTCGATCGATTGGTCTCCTAAGCCCTCGATAAGGGGCCACACCGTAGCGTTCATACGTTCATTTCTCCTGAGCCATGGCAGTCAAAGAATTCTTGTCACACAGAAGATGCTGCTGAGAAAGCACTCAAGAGCTCAGCAGGCGGTGAAATCAGAATGCCGATACGCGGAAGCACTGCATGGATTCTACGTGCCGACCGGCATCCGAGGCGCCTGGAGGGACAAGGGTGGACTGTTGTTGAGAATGCGGTGCTTATCGTCAGAGGAGGGCAAATAGTCTTTGCTCGGTGTCCCAGGTCGGGCAAGCCATCTCGTCGCGACGGCAGAGCGTAGGCAAGAATGGAGGAAGGGGTTCTCGTGCTCGCTGAGGGTGTTGGGGCTGCATTGGGCCTGCTTCGTTATGGCCACGTTCTCATGAACGATCAGAAGCTGCCACGACATGGTGTTCAGAAGAAAGCTGAAAACCAGCGCGCCGAATATGATTGATTTCCACGGCACCTTCATCATCGTCTCATACCCAATTGCCATCGTAACTGAAGCAGAGGGCCGGAGTCGACTCCACCACAGTCGGGAATTCTTGTCAAGTTCCGCGCCGGGGGTCAGGTCTTGTTTCTTGATGAATCTGTGATGACGATGGCCTGCCAATAGGCCACTGATCTGGTCTAGATCGAGCAGGCGAGCTCTCAAGAGGTGACAGGAAGATCAAGAAACAAGACCTGACCCCTTGTCTCCTTAGTCGACGGGAATGGTGAAATGGAATGTTGAGCCCTGGCCCACGGTGGACTCGACCCAAACCCGTCCTCCGTGGCGCTCGACAATTTTCTTGACCACCGCCAAGCCAATACCCGTTCCCGGGCCGGCTTTCTTGTCCAATTGCTGAAAAAGCACGAATATTTTGTCGAAATAGTCCTTTTCTATCCCAATTCCGTTGTCCTGTACCGAAAAGACCCACTCGCTCCCCCTCTTGCTCGCGGAAACATGTATCCTCGGCGGGTCCTCTCTCCGAAACTTCAGCGCATTACCAATTAAGTTTTGGAAGATTTGCAGCAACTGAGTCACGTCAGCGGTTACCAAGGGAAGGTTATCATGTGTTACTAACGCGTGCGCAGCCTTTATGGATGAATCGAGGTTCAGCAACGCCTCTTTGAGCACTTGTTCGGAGCTAGTCGCCTCGAGCGGCTTTCCCTTCGTCATTATGCGTGAATAGTTGAGCAGCTCGGAAACGAGGTTTTTCATTCTCAGGGATGACGCGACCGCGTATCCTATGAGCTCATCGGCATCTGGTCCGAGCTTACCTTTGTACCTCTGTCCCAGCATCTGGACGCAACTGATCACGTTGCGCAACGGCTCTTGCAGATCATGGGATGCCACGTAGGCAAAGTGCTCCAGGTCCTCGTTGGAGCGAGTCAGCTCTTCAGCCCTCCTCTGGAGGAGATCCTGCATCCGCCGGCGTTCCGTGATATCTTGTATCATGGCAAGGCAGTACAAGGTAGCTCCGTCATGATCGCGGACCGCCGAAAGGGTCAGGCTTACCCAGATAACCTCCCCTGATTTCTTTAGGTAGCGTTTTTCCATGGTAAAATGCTGGACTTCGCCTCTGAACAATCTCTCGCTCTGCTCCACGTCGGCCTCCACGTCTTTGGGGAGGGCTAAGTCCAGCAACGTCAATTCACCAAGATCTGCCGGGCTGTATCCTGTTATGCTGCAAAAGGCCGGATTGAGCAAAATGAATCGGTAATCCAATCCCACGACAGCCATCCCGAGAGGTCCCTGCTCGAATATCGTCCTGAAGCGCTCTTCCGTTTCCCTCAGCCGTTTTTCGGTTATCAACCGCTCCGATATTTCTTTCCTCAAAGTGTCATTAACTGCCTCCAATTCCATGGTCCGCTGAGCGATCTTCAATTCCAGGGTCTCGTTCAAGACGTTTATTTCGATTTCAGCCTGCTTGCGCTGAGTAATATCATCATAGATCTCAACAACTTCTCCGTTTGAGAGGCGATAGAGGTACATTTCTCGCCACCCTTCACGGTATTCGTCCCTGTAATAGAATGCGGGGAGATGCTGAGGGACACCTGTTCGGTACACGTTCCGAAGGCCGTCAAGAAGCCCGTATCGGCCCATGTTCGGTGCAATGTCCAGGAGGCGCTTTCCAATAACGTCTTCTCTTGCAACTTTGCTAATGGTTTCGGCTGCGCGATTGAAATCCTTGAACACAAAATCCGTTCCGTCCTCAACCGGTTCGTATACGGCCACACCACTGCGCATGTTCTCGAACATAGCCCTATAACGGTATTCACTGTACCGCAGCTCATCCTCCACTTCTTGTCTGCTCAAGATCTCTTGCCGCAACTTGGCATTTGCACTGTGGAGCTGAGCGGTGCGCTCCTTGACACGCAGCTCCAGCTCATCGCGAGCCTTCTTGAGCTCCTCTTCCGCCCGCTTGCGCTCGGTGACATCCACCAGGGCAAAGACGAGTCCTTCCACTTTGCCGGACGGATCTTTGACCGGGTGCAGGGTCCAATCCCAAAAGGTTGTCCCGCGGTCTGGATCGTCGGGAAATTCGAATGGCTTGGCGTAAACCGTGAACGCCTTTCCCGATTCGACCACGCTTCTGAAAATGGCCTCGTTTTCCTGGTGGGGGTAGAGGTCAAAATGATTCTTTCCGGGAAAAAACTCGGGATCGTGACCGCAGGCGTCGGCATAGGCCCGATTTACGCGTATGAAATTGAAGTCTGCATCCAGGAGCACAAAGCAGAAGTGGGTCGTGGAGAATATCTTTTCCAGTGCCCGAGCCGTTTCTTCCGATATTGGAGCGCCCTTTCCACCGCGCTCGGACTGGCTGGAGGATTGCTCCCTGAAATAGCACCACTGATCCGTACCGACCCTGCCATGTACAATCATTTTCTTTGGAGAGCCGTCCTTGCTCACCACTTCCACTTCAAAGGGGGTATCCTGAGTCTTCGAGTCGTCACCAAGCAGGGGAATGAGCAATTTGTGCCGGTCAGTGTCGACCACGAGATCTTTGAACGGCTTATCAATTATCTCTTCACGGGAATAACCCAGGGCCCGGAGCCACTCTTGGCTCACCTCCAAGAAGTTGCCATTCTCATCAAGCAACTGGTATCCCAGCGGCACTTTGTCCCGAAGGGAACGCAAGCGTTCTTCGCACCCGGCACGCTCCTTTTCGACTCTCTGAAGCTCTCTCTTCGTCGTGTCCAATGCCGACGCGAGCTCATCGGGTGACAATTGTTTTGGCTCCATGTATCACCTCTGAGGTCTGCCCAGAGCATCCTGCTTTGTCGCGGCACGCATCCAGAAAGGCGGCCCCCCCGACGAAGTTGAGGCAGGAGAAGGCCTGAAACCTGCCTCTACGATTTTTGACATGGACCTCAAAGCACCAAACTATCGGTGTATGGTAGCATCTGCGACGTCACGTGTTAAAGCACTTAACGTGCCGCGGTTCGCCGGTCGACGAGCTCCCTGCAACTAGTGAACAGTCTCGCCGGATAACATGTGCAAATCCTGCACCTACACAATGTTATCATGCAGGGGTGCTCCGCCCAAGTATGAGCAGAGCTCCGAAAACGATCAGCAAAATGAAAAACAATGCCACGGCTATTCCAGTGGCACTGCCGGCCATTCCGCTGAATCCGAGCACACCCGAAACGACAGATGTCACGAGAACAAGGACCGCCCAGGACAACATGCTCACATCATCTTCCTTTCCAGCCGCGCATTGAAAATAGCGGCCGCCGCCAGATCGACCCCTGCAACACCAGCATAATGGAACGCAGACGCGTTCGCTCGCCCTTGTCAGGAGCCATATCGAATTCGTTGAAAGGAAGACTCGCCAGATCCGGAGCTTGTCATTCCTCACCCCACGCCCACTGCCCTGCGTCGTGGATTCAGCATCGGCTCCCATTCCTCCCGGATGTCGACGACGCAACCTCGCGAGCAGTGCTACGGTTATTCTCACCACAATTCGCTCTCGAAATGCCCCCCAGCTTCACGACCGATCCCCACGATATCTCATGATCATCTTTGCCACTCATCTCAGGCGCGGTCAAGCCCTGAATGGCGCGAGCATTCTCTGATCGATGCCGTTGAGAGATTGCGGGATTCTCGGGAACTACCTGGGACGAAGACCCATTGGCAGAGCGCAGGAGGCCATGGCTTCGTTATTCCAAGACAACTCGGCCACTCTCTCCACAAATCCCCGAGAGGCGTACTAAATGAGGAACATTTCCTATATGCCAGTGTCGAAATTAGCACGGGTCGAACAACTTCTGAATTGGGACAGGATGTGGTGCGGCGTTCCGGAGAGAGGGAGCTTCCGGAGGGAGAGAGGTCGCCATGAGCACAGACAAGAAGGCCTGGTTGGATCGCAATGCGGTGACCTGTAGAGTATTCAAGGGGAGATGGAGTATACGTCACTGCTTCAAGATGTACAATGATATAAAGGATCTCAAGATCCAGATGTCAACTCGTGGCGGTGGCACAGTCAAGAGACATGAATCTGCGTACAATCCATGTGAACGCTGCAAGATTCTTGCAGAATACAAGAATAGCATGGAGGCGCAACACTGCGACGAGAAACATTGTTACAGTGACGTGGTAGCCTTTTAGTCTTGTTCGCGGTGAAGCGTTTCAGCCAATCCGCCTGATGGAGCGTGAGAAGAGTGCCTGTCCTTCACCTCTAAGACGTTAAGCGCGCGGTACGGAATTCCGCGTGCAGCTCGGTCACAGTGTCCCATCTTTTTTCAGGATCCTTTTCGAGGCATCCAAGGACGATTCTGTCAAGCCACGGGGGAAGGCTAGAGTTTGTCAGGGTCGGCGGGGACGGGTGTATACGGGAGTGCTGGAATTTGAAGTCTTCGAAGGACGGCCCTTCAAAAGGATACTCGCCCGTTGCCATAAAATAGAGCAGAACCCCGAGAGAATATATCTCGGAGTGGCGCTCGCGAACCTTAGCGGCCTTGGACCTGAAGAACTCGGGAGGCATAGTGGCTGGATTCATCCCTGGCTCCTGCCAGCGCGGCTTGGACGCTCTGGTCAGGTTCCTGTATACCTGCGAGTACCCCAGGCCAACCATCTTGCAGTCGGTGAGATCGTCGCTGACGAGCACTTGACAAGGTTGGATGTGAAGATGATACGTTCGCTGAAGCTGGCCGTCGAAGCCCCTATGGTTGTGTGCATAGGAGACAGCGCTCAAGATTTGGTCGAATAGGTTCATTGCCTGCTGAAATCCGAGCTTATTTGACTGGACCGCATGCTCGATATGTTTTGAGTAAAAGGGATGGACCAAGCCACGTGCGCCGGTCGGGCCGGTCACCGGCTCCTGAAGAGGAAGAATGTTGTCGTGAGTCACCGTAAATCCCAGGTCCGTCACTTCCTTCATGAATTCCCGCATAAGGAGCGGATCGAAGAGATCGCGACGGAAAATCCGCATCAGGACGCTCCGACCGGTGTTCACTTCCGCGCCCACATGGAAGTGGCTCCAGCCGTCGGAAAATAATATTTCCAGATCCTTATACGCCAGTCCGCCTGTGGCCGGGTAGAAGAGCTCTTCTTCTCGATACTTGGAAAAGAGACTGGTTGAATATCCTGAGACAAACGTTGTGACCGATTTGGCCGCAAAGGAGGAGTTCGGGTCTGTAACGTCCACGTATTGGGCTCTTCTTAGCGGATCCTCAACGGTCAGTGACGCGTCCAGAGGTGGGAGGTCCGAGAAATCAATGACCCCCGGCCGTCTATCGGCTGAGCCTGGCACAGGATCGGGGGACGTGGTTGATACACCGGGCTTTGACAGCTCGGCTTGATTCCTGGTCTTTCTGACCTGCGATGTTGTCCCGCCTTTCGACTGAGCCTGATGGCGAGCCCCACTTACTGGCCTTTCCACCGTGGAGCCGGTAACAACGATCTCCTGGGTCTTGTGGGGTCTTGGGGTCCTCTGCTGCTGGGCGGATGATTTCTCCGGACGTGTTGGTACACTCTTCGATGCTGATTCCTGCGGCTCGCTATCGAGCCTGGAGGGAGGCTTGGGCTCGGAATGCTTGGAATCCTCTCTCTTCTCCTTGTCCTGTTTCTCGTCAGTCCCGCGGCTCCCTTTTTGCGAGAGCGTTCCTCGGGGCATCTTGGCTCCAGTCAGATGAATGACGCTTCTGATGCCGGATCGTGCAACATCCTCGATGAGGTTGTGCTCCGCTGCTACCGCAGCCACTTTCTCAATCAGCTCAGCATCTTCTCTGAGTGGAATCAAAGCCAGAGCGTGCTCGACGAACTTGCGGTACTCTTGGCGCTTCTCATACGCGGACACCAATGCAGACCGAATAGGAACGTTGTTGGGCTCGTACTTCACCAGTCTCTCGAAAAGCTCCACCGTGCCGTCATCAGATGCGCCGCTTTTGATCAACTGCTTGAGAATCTTCGAATTGAGCTCCCGGTTTCCTTCCCTGATGGTTCGATCTACGAGATCGTTATCAATAACGCACTTGGCCAGGTCCGTCAGGTAGTCGTGATTCGCGCCGTCTATCTCATGGAGCACCCGCAACTTCTCCATGTACGCGTTCAAATCGCCTCTCGTGAGGTATACGGTGCTGAGCATCTTGTTGATGCCTATCGCCTTGGGTTGGAACTCCAAGACTTTCTCGTACACCGCGACCGCGTCCGGATTCACTTCGGAGCGTGCAAGGTAGAGCTGTGCGAGCTTCTTGATGATGAGGGGGTTGCCTTCTGCCACGGCTTCCTGAACGCGGGAGTTCTCTAGATAAAGACGAGCGGCCTGTTCTATGTACTGGTCGTTTTGGCCTTTGTCCAACTGGTAAAGGATCGTCAATTCGCTGACAGCGCGTCGGTAATCGCCACCCTCTGCGTAGATCTGCGACAGCATCCCATGCAGCCGTTTGTCCGTGCGATTGTAATCGAGCGCCTTGAGAAAAATGCGCGCAGCGCTGGGAGATTTGGCCTTTTCCTCGAGCAATTCCTCCGCGATTGCCTTGATCAGTTTTTCGTCACCCGCTTCCAAAGCTACATCGGTCTTTCCCTCCCCTACGAGAAAGCTCACAATCTCGGCCAGGATCGCCTTCTCTCTTTCCCCCTGCATGAGAGCGGTGCCGTGTCGAAGGAAATTGGGCGCGTCTTTCAGCTTCCTGTATGTCTCGTACAGCGTTTCGTGTATCTCCAGGCGTTTTTCCTCCTCCATTTCCGTTTCGAGGAGCTGCTCGTAGATATGCGCTGCTTCGACCTCCTTTCCGAGGGCCATCATAATCGAGACACCAAGAGCGTAGTCTTCTACTCCCTTGAGCCCCCCCAGATCACGCATCTTTTCCCAGGACTTGGCAGCCTCACGAATCTCTCCCAGATTCTGGTAGCATACGCTGAGTCGTCTGTACACGTCCGGGTTACGTACGTCTCCGCCCTGGAGTTGGAGATAACTTCTAAACTCTCCAATCGCGTCTGAGTACTCTCCAGCCCGGAAAAGCTCCTCAGCCCTCTTGATGGATGCAGGAATCGACGCCGCCCGGACCTCAGCTACCTTGGTTTTCTTTACCCGAGACCAAGCGTAAATCACTCCTGCCACCACGATAATTCCTGCACCGATGGCAATTGCCCACAAGATTACTGGTGACAGTCTCTTGGGCGGGGGAGGGGCCCACGGCTGGGTGTGCGCCATCAGAATGTATCCGTTCGCGCCGGAATCGGCCATGTGAATCTCGACGAAATCTCCTGAGATCGAGACCACTTCGTAGATGCCACCCTGGAGGGCTATGCCTATGATTTCGCTGTCTTTGGCTGGCTGGGCATAGATCCTGGTCGAAAGTCTGTCAGGAGCGTCGATCTGCACCGCCTTGGGGAATTGTTCCTGAGACCATGCATCGACGCTTCCAAACCAGCCCACGGAAACGGTGCACAGGGCTAGGACAACGGCTCGTACAACGAAAAAGCGTCTCAACGGTATTCCCTCATTCCTGTCACGCGCGTATACTATGGACCGAGGACATGCGAAGCAGTGTACCACGAATGCAGCTCGCACGCAAATGTCTAACGTCCCGTAATGTTGAATATGCCACCTGACAGATCGGAGTGAAGCGAAATCATGGACCAGGTATTTACCTTCGAGCAGGGGCCGATACGTCCGCCCAGCGAATCAGGAAGTCTTCTTATCAGGGTAACACGCAATTGCCCGTGGAACCGATGTACCTTCTGCGGCACCTATCGCGGAAAAAAATTCTCTCGGCGATCTTTGGAAGAGATCAAGGCAGATGTGGACGCTGCCTGGGCTGTCAAAGAGAGAATCAAGGAAATCTCGTGGGCAGCCGGCCAGGGTGGCGAGATGACGCAGCACGTGCTCGCGCGCATATTCCACGACGCGTCACTTCCGGACTCATTCAGGTCCGTAGCGTTGTGGCTCGCGTCAGGCGGGGACACAGTCTTCCTTCAAGACGCCAACTCGCTCATTCTCTCCACAGATTCCCTTGTAGAAATCCTTAAGTATATTAGACAGAAGTTCCCCTCGGTCTCTCGTGTGACTTCATACGCCCGTGGCTCGACGCTCAAAGACAAAACCGTGGACGATTACAAACGGCTAAAAGAAGCTGGCTTGACCCGCCTCCATGTTGGCATGGAGTCTGGGTCGGATAGGGTGCTGAAAAGGATTCAGAAAGGGTGCACTTCTGAGCAAATGATCAGAGGCGGTAAGAGAGTGGTAGAAGCCGGAATCTCGCTCTGTCTGTACATCATGCCGGGAATAGGGGGGATTGACTTGGCTGAGGAGCACGTTTCAGAAACCGCCAGGGTCGTGAATGCCATCAATCCGGATTTTGTGAGATTCAGGTCGCTGTATGTCAGGCGCCGATCTGATCTGAAGGAGATGGTGGATAACGGCTCATTCGTTCCACCGGGCGAAGACGAGATGGTGCGGGAGATCCGCGGAATCATCACCGCCCTGGATGGGATAGAAACCACTGTCGTGAGCGATCATATCCTCAATCTCTTGGAAGAAGTGGAAGGCAAGCTGCCCGAGGATAAGGAGCGCATGATCGACGTGATTGACGAATACCTGAACCTGTCGGAAGAGGACAGGCTTCTGTTTCAACTGGGAAGACGAGGTGGGGCGCTGCGCGGGCTACGAGATTTTCGTCAGCAAGGTGTTCGAGCCAGGTTGCAGGCCGCCAGGAATCAGATCGAATCGGAAGTTGCTGGCGGGTTACCGGAATATCTGCAGGCCGTAAAGATGCGTTTTGTGTGAGGAAGCAGACGCGAAAAGGGGAGCCGCTTGCGTGGCTCCCCCCGTACTTCCGGCCAAGTGCGAATATCTACTGATCGTACCACGCCGTTTCTGGCATGGGCTTTTCCTGCTCTTTTCTCAGTTGCTCGATCGTCCTATCCGACTTGAGCCACTCAAGAGCTTTCTTGACAACAAGGTCGTTCGCGAGCTCCTCTTTCGAATCACGCTGGAATCTGCTCTTGCGCTGCTTCTTCTTGTCGTCGTTCTTGGACTCCTCTTCTTGCTCCTTCTCCTGCTGTTCCTGCATCTCGTCCTTCAGGTTCACATCTGGCTGGATGCCTTTTTCCTGAATATGCCTGCCCTTCGGGGTGTAATAATACGCCGTGGTCAAACGCAATCCAGATCCGTTCTCGAGCGGAATAATGGTTTGAACCGACGCCTTGCCGAAAGACTTGGAACCGAAGACAGCAGCTCGGTCGTGATCCTGAAGAGCCCCAGCCACGATTTCCGACGCGCTCGCGCTTCCCTCGTTAATAAGGACGGCCATCTTGAAATCATACTGTTTTCCGGCCCGGGTGGCACGGAACTCCATACGTTGATCCTTTACCCGACCGTCTGTGTACACGATGAGTCCCTTGTCCACAAAGAGATTGGCAACCTTCACGGCTTGATCGAGCAATCCTCCCGGGTTGTTACGCAGATCGAGAATGAGGCCTTTCACAGGCTCCTGCTCTGCCAGACTGTTAATCGCCGACTTCAGATCGTTGTCCGTATTCTCCTGGAAATTCACGAGCCTTATATAATAGTACCCGGGCTCGATGGTCTGTTTCTTCACCGATCGAACATGAATGATGTCACGGACTATCGTGTAATCCTTAACTTTCGGAGACCCTTCCCTGAGGATCGTCACAGTGACTTTCGTCCCTTTCGGACCGCGCATCTTCTTGACAGCTTTGAGCAACGTGATGTTCTTGGTGGATTCGCCATTTATCTTGATGATCTTGTCGCCCGGCTTGAGTCCTGCCTTGTATGCCGGTGTATCTTCTATGGGTGAGACAATGGTAAGTATCCCTTTCTCAAGAGTAATTTCGATTCCTAGCCCTCCAAATTCTCCTCTTGTTTCCACCTGAAGCTCCTTGAACATGTCTTCCGGCAGATACGAGGAATGAGGGTCCAGGGATTGGAGCATTCCCTCAATTGCCCCTTGAATCATTGTTTGATCCGTCACTTCCTTGACGTAATTCTTCTGGACGATTTCCATAATGTTGCGAAACAGCTTCAACTCCCGATAGTCCGGAGACCGTGCCAGGACCGGGTCACTCATCAATTGGCCGGCGACAAGTCCGAGGCAAATCAGCCCGATGGCAGAAAAGAGAAGTCTGGTACTCTTAAGTGGATGCATGGGAGATCCTCCCGTGGGAATAATGCCGAAGGTCCCGAAAAACCTCCAGTGCATAGAAATGAAATGATATCATACCGGCTGCGTCGTCACAAGGCGAGCAACCAAAAGGAAGGAGCAAACCATGGAGACCCGCGCCTTTCGCGTCGATTCCCGGATGATTCTGCCCATAGTAATGGCTATGATCTTCGGAGCTCTGCTCGTGGCACTCGAGGCATCGACAAGAAGAGGCATCCTATTGGCTGTTCTGCTCGCGCCGTTCTTTTACCTGGGTGCCGAGATCCTGGCAAGGAAAATTGTGATTGACTCGCAAGGTATCACGATCTCGAAACTGTTCCGTTCAGTCCGGCACGATTGGATGGACCTGTCCTCAGTGGATTCTGTCAGGACGGGCAACAAGGTCTTCGTTATCCTTCATAGCGACCAGGGAGGAACGTCACTCATCAGCAATACGATTCGCCCTTTCGGCCAACTTGTGGACACGATATTAGCTTGTGCACCTCAGAGGAGTTTTACTGAGGAAGTCAGGGAACGGCTTTCCGACCCCCCGGGCAAGTTCGGACCGCTAGTCCAGGCCTGGATTGCCTGCCTCGCTCTCGGTGCCCTCGTTGTCGGAACCCTGCTCGGATACAGTTGAGGTAGGCAGGATTGTCAGAGCCCTTCCTAGATCCCTCGCCTGGAAACATGGAGGACATATTGTGCCACGTATCAAATATGCGTGGCATTCATTGCAGTTGAAAGCCAATGTGCCTTCGGTAGACTTGTGGGCATACGAAAGGTCGAGATTTTCCATCAGTGACTGTGGAGCTCCTGACCTATGGTCAACACGATCGTGGAGCGCGGCCGATGCTTTGACGCCGTCTTTAATGACTCGCTTTGGGAGTCACCTTCCGACCCGTTCTTCATGCGCTCCTCTATAGTTGCCACTGACGAGATCGGAAGGCGACTGCCCCTTGCCCGTCAAGCTTGACTGGCGTGTCTGTGGGTGTTACATGATTGCGATCATATCTAGCTCCTATGTCAAAGAGACTGGAAAACCGATCGAACGAGGCCGTTGATATGCTCACATTTCAAGAGTTCATCATGGCGCTGGAGAAGTTCTGGTCAGACCGGGGTTGTGTAATCCAGCAGCCGTACGATACGGAAAAAGGCGCAGGGACGATGAATCCTGCCACGTTTCTCCGGGTGCTCGGACCTGAGCCGTGGAACGTGGCATACGTGGAGCCTTCCAGGCGACCTACCGACGGTCGGTACGGAGAGAATCCAAACCGGCTCCAGCATTACTACCAGTACCAGGTTATTCTGAAGCCTTCCCCACTCGACGTGCAAGACATCTATATCGAATCTCTGTCCGCTTTCGGTATCGACCCATTGGCCCATGACATCCGCTTTGTGGAAGACGACTGGGAATCTCCCACCCTTGGCGCTTGGGGGGTTGGATGGGAAGTCTGGCTGGACGGTATGGAGATCACCCAGTTCACGTACTTTCAGCAAGCCGGTGGATTTGATCTCAAGCCCGTCTCCGTGGAGCTGACGTACGGCCTGGAGCGCATCTGCATGTACCTCCAAGGGGTCGAGAACGTGTACGATCTGAAATGGACTCGCGACGTGACCTACGGTGATATCCATCACCGATCGGAAGTAGAAGGGTCCACCTACAATTTCGACCGATCCGACTCTGAAATGCTCACACAGTTATTCAACATGTACGAAGCCGAGGCTGAAGCGCTACTGAGCTCCGAAGACCCCCTTGTTCTGCCGGGATATGATTACTGTCTCAAATGCTCTCACGTGTTCAACCTGCTCGACGCCCGGGGCGCAATCAGTGTTGCCGAGCGGACCGCGTATATCCACCGGGTGCGAAACCTGGCGCGCAAGGCTGCCAGTGCGTACCTCGCCCAGAGAGAAGCCCTCGGATTTCCTCTTCAGCACAAGTTCTCCGGAGGACGGCCTGCATGACTACTCGCGAATTTCTTCTAGAGATAGGAACCGAAGAGATACCGGCATCCTTCGTAAAACCGGCACTGAGCTCGGCTTCGGATCTTTTGCAGAACCTGCTGAAAGCGAGTTGGATCGGCCATGGAGAGGTGCGCACGTTTGCCACACCGAGAAGGCTTATCCTTACTGTCGCCGATGTGGAACCTCTGCAGGCTGCAAGGGAGATTGAGAAGACCGGTCCTCCCGTAAGCGCCGCATACGACGAAAAGGGAAATTTCACAAAGGCCGCAGTCGGGTTTGCGCGTAGCCAAGGCGTGGACGTTTCCGAGCTTGTGGTTGTCAAGACTCTGCGGGGAGAGCAAGTTGCGGTGAGAAAGGTCGAGGAAGGGCGGCCCACGGTTGACGTGCTTGCGGAAGCGTTACCCGGCCTCATGGACCGAATTGTGTTTCCAAAGACCATGCGATGGATGGATCTCGACGCACGATTCGCGCGACCTGTACACTGGATCGTTGCCTTGCTCGGCGGCGAGATCGTTCCGTTCACCTTCGGTAATATTCAGAGCGGCAACATGAGCAGGGGACACCGGTTCATGCATCCGGAGAGCTTCCCTGTTACCTGCTTCGAAGATCTGCGATCGGGCCTCGAACAGCGAGGCGTAATACTGGATCAAGAGACCAGGAAGCGGATCATTCGAGAGAAAGCCGGCGAGCTGGCAGCCCGCGAAGGAGTCCATGTCCTGGACGATGCAGAGCTTTTGGAAGAGGTTACCTACCTTGTCGAAAGTCCCCACCCCATCATGGGAAAGTTCCAATCGGAATTCCTCGAATTGCCGGCCTCCATCCTTGTTACCTGCATGAAGAAGCATCAGCGCTACTTCTCCGTCCAGGACTCCGAGGGGAGGATCAGAAATTGGTTCATCGCGGTGAATAACACGCCCGTGAAAGATGCGAATGTGTCCATACGCGGACATCAGAGGGTGCTCAAGGCGAGACTGGAAGATGCGCGGTTCTATTTTCTCGAGGATCGGAAGGAGCCTCTCGTCAGTCGCCTGGAAGCCTTAAAGGGAGTGGTCTTTCATTCGAAGCTCGGGACTGCGTACGAGAAGGTGGAGCGCTTCACGATACTTGCGCGGAAAATGGCCGAGATGCTGGCACCGGACAGAGTACACGAGGTGGAACGGGCATCAATGCTCTGTAAGTGCGATTTGGAGACAGGGATAGTCTATGAGTTCCCCGAACTGCAGGGAATCATAGGCAGTTACTACGCTCGCATGGACGGAGAGCCTGAAGCAGTGGCGACCGCGATTCGCGAGCACTATCTCCCCGCGTACGCAGGCGATGATCTCCCCGAGGGGATCGTGGGAGCTCTTGTCTCGATCGCTGACAGAATCGATACCATCGTAGGATGCTTCAGCGTCGGACTGATTCCCACCGGAGCTGCAGACCCTTACGCTCTCCGGAGAAACGCTCTTGGTATCATTCAAATTCTTATCAACCTGGGACACCCTGTGGACTTGGCCTGGCTGACTCGAGAGGCCGGGGCCCTGCTCGCTGCGAAGCGGACCCGTCCGGAGGAAGATGTATTCTCGGACGTCATGGATTTCATCAAGACAAGATTCATCAATTTCCACACTTCACGGGGCTTTCCTCTCGACGTGGTGGAAGCGGTTGTGCGGGCGCGGTGCGATGATCCTGTCGATGCCCGGCGCCGCGTCGAAGCCCTTCATGAGTGGAAGCAGCGGGATGATTTTGACTCCATAGTCATCGGATTCAAACGGGTGGTAAATATCTTGCGAGGCATGCCGGATACCGGTCCACCCTCTCTGGAGCTCTTTGAATCGGACGGCGAGAGAAAACTCTTCTCCGCATTCAAGAGCGTCTCTGAGCGCGCCCTTCCCCTCATAGCGCGGGGAGAGTATGCCAAGGCACTTGAGGAGATCGCAGAGCTCAAGTCCCCCATAGACAACTTCTTCGATGATGTGATGGTAATGGTGGATGTCGAGGATTTGCGGACCAATAGGCTCGCTCTGCTCAGGGAAATCGCGAAGCTGTTCGGGAACGTTGCGGACTTTTCCTTCATAGGTTCGACCGCTGAAAACAAGTAGCCGGGCCGATGCCGTTACGTCATCTTGCGAGCCTTCAGAAAGGAGGCCAAGTTTTGGCCCGATCCGCCCAAGTTGAGCTTCTTTCGTATGTTCTTTCGGTGGACCAGGACTGTCTGAGATGAAATGCCCATGATCTTGGCTATTTGCTTGGACGACAGGCCGGAACGGATCATCTCGCAAATCCTGACTTCTCTCGGGGTAAGACGGTGATCGCTGGTTATCGGGTCGAAATCAAAGGATGAGAAAAGGTTGCTGAGGCCGAATTCCAGTGATTGAACCAGGAACGACACCGTGTCCGATGCAGTTTGAGATTTGAGCTGATCGATAATCGGCTTGATGGTCAAATTGATGTCCTTGGTGATTTTCTTTTCCGCTTCTCTCTTCTGATCGTCGATGCTCTCGATGACCATCCTGAGTGCCTCATTAGTCTTTTCAAGACTCTCCGAATACTTCTCCAGCTCCAACTTCGAGGCCTCCAAAGCTCTTGTTCTCTCTTCCACCTTTGCTTCCAAAGATGAAGAATAGGCTTCCAGCGCTTCGTGACTGGAACGCAACTCTTGCTCCGCCCGCCTGATAGACGTTATGTCCCGGAGCGCACTGATGATCGCCACCGGAGTCCCACGGTCATCGCGTAATACTGAGCTATTCACGAGCCCCAGAAAGGAGCTCCCGTCGGTCCTGGTGTGCCATAGCTCCCTGCTGGACGATCCTGTCAACAATAGCTCCTGCTGGGCAGCCTCAACTTCCTCCGCTTGCGCCGGTGTGTGAAGGACCGCAATATGCTTCCCCGAAAGACTTTCCTGTGCCCAGCCGTGCATCTCTGCAAAGGCCTTGTTTACAAAAAGGAGCGTTTGATCCAGCGTTGTTACCGCAATGCCTTCGGAGCTCTGTTGTACGGCCTGGGATAACAGATTGAGCCACTCCTGCGAAATACATTGATCTGTTACGTCCCGAAATACGACCACGTGCCCGAGAGACTTGCTATCGAGATCACGCAGAGGTGTTGCCGTCGCCTCCACGAGGCGCCGCTGTCCATGACGCGAGACAAGAAGCCGGAACCGGTCTCGCGTGCTACCGAGCAGGCAGAGGATAAGCCGGTCCGGGCTAACCGAGCTCACGGCCTCCGCTGTGGCCTCCTCCAACCGGAGGGCGTCCTCCAATCGCATTCCCGCTGCCTCCTGATGGGACCATCCTGTGAGTGTCTCCGCCAGTGGATTCATGAAGGCGATACGACCGTGTTCATCCGATGCGATGACAGCATCTCCGATGGAATTGAGAATGACGGAAAGCCAATATTGGTTTCGCTTCAGCTCCTGGTCTGTTTGATGCTTGAAAAGCGCCGTTTCTATGGTTCCATAAAGCTCGATATCACGGAATGGCTTGGTCAAATACCCAAACGGCTTGGTCGTCCTGGCGCGCTTGAGCAAGTCTTCGTCGAAGTACGCTGTCAGATAAATCACCGGTACATCCAGCTCTTCCTGGATGATTCTTGCCGCAGATATGCCATCAACCGACCCTTGCAGAAAAACGTCCACAAGGGCGAGGTTCGGGGCGTACGATCTGGCCGCACTGACAGCATCTTCACCGGTGCCGACCACAGCGCATACCTCGTATCCCCGGACCTCCAGTGTGGAGCGAAGATCTGCTGCCACTATGCTCTCGTCTTCAACTACAAGAATGCGCGCCCGAAACATGAGAGATGTGCTCCCCTCGTACCAAGCTCACGTTTTCCCAAATGCGGTTGCGACGTTGCTTCAGCCTTTTTGCGGAAAGGCAGGTTTGAAGAAAATGTCTCAAAACTCGGGACACACCAAAAATCGTAGCACGATTGATCGTCGATGCGTAGAAAGGCACCCTCACCCCAACCCTCTCCCAGAGGGAGAGGGAGCCGAAAGAAACCCCTCTCCCCCGCTTGGGGGGAGAGGGTCAGGGTGAGGGGGTGTGCCACGATCATCACGGACTGCCGGCTTTTGAGACACTTTCTGAAATCCAACCTCTCCTCCGGGTGAGCTTGAGACAAGAATACCGGCGAGACGCTGGCGCTACGGTGGTTCCGTGCAAGAAATCTCCGGCAGGGGGAGATTTCAAACCCGCGCTCGTGGGCATTCTCGACTCGTGCCCCCTGAATTGGATCGACCGCCTTGTCGTCAATGCGGCACCGTATTTGCGAAATTGTGTAGTGAGCAAGCCGGAATCCGAACAGTGTCAAGATTACATCACGGCGCAATTCTGAGCGTATCTGCCGTGCCCCCAATTCACAATCCGTTTCTTCGCATTATAGTGCATTCTCCGCTCAAAGGTCATCCCAGACAAAGGTGACACGCGCATGGACGACAGATGCCGCTATGGTACAGTGATACCGCTCGACAATGAAAGCCGAAGGTGCTCGAACCCATACCAAGCCGGCCTGCAGCCGCGAGCGGCACCGGCTGGAATGGAAAACCGATTATCATTTTTCCAGGGGATCTGCCAGGGCGATCCGGCCGGACAAAGCCGGGTCCGGGTATTGCTGCTCATAGGGGGTCATGTGCTGTCACCAAGCTTCACGTGGCCGAAATGAACCCATCCGGACCTGCCCGAAGGAGTCACCACCCTGAACCACATGGCATCATTGGCCATCAGTTTTTCGGTCACCTTGACCTCCTGTCCCGCCATGAGCTTGTCAACTACGCCTGTTTGAAGGCCGGGGCGCTTGTGAACACGCAAGTTGTCGGTGAGGACGCGGCCTTTTCGGTTGAGGCTCATCCGGAAGGTCTCGGATTTCGTCTCGGATTCCGGGGCCGCCTGCGGCCGCGTTGCGGCAGCCTGCTGGAGTGGCCCGTGTGAAGCCCTGGCTTCTCTGGCAAAGTCTTTCTCTGCGTCCGGTGACGGGGGAAGACCGGCAAGAGCGGGCTTCCTAAGGGGAGCACTTTGGCCTGTCTCGAGAGACGGTTGGTGAACGGCCGATTGCATGTTTGACCGGAGCTCCGCGACCTGAGAACGGACTCCCTTGAAATTTATGTCTATGTCGGCTCTCAACTTCTGGATCATCTCTCTGGTGCCTTCCAGGGAACGTGCGTAGGCTTCTTGATTTTCAGATATGGATGACAACGCGGTGAGCCGCTCGTGTACGGTAGCCGAAACTCTCACGAAGTGAATCTGCACGAGGGAGGTTGCCAGTACAAGGCCAATGAAAAGCCAGGAAAAGTATTTGAACGGAAAGAGGATCTGGTCCTCGTTTTCCAGGAAAAGGCTGGCCCCGAGCTTTTTCTTAACCCAGAAGTACCACAGGATGAGGAACGCGGCGACGACTGCGATGTGCACGGCGATAATGAGAGAATGGACTAGCATGGAAAAGCACCTCCGCCCAATGGTTGAGCGACGATTATCATTAATTACTGATCAATGCAACCAATCTTTAAAGCGATGTGTCACTAAATTAGGTTACTCAGGTAATTCAGTTGCGAAACACTTGTACCAAAAGCGGGTCAGGGGAGGGGGGTGGATCGGCCGGGTTTGCATGGGAGTGTGCGTGTTGGAGTGGGCGAAGAGAAGGCAGAGGTCTCAATCTGGCACGGTGATTGCTAGATAGAACGTGAAGCAAATAAATCATACCCTCTGAGCCCTCCACAGTCGGGGCTCTTTTTTTTGGGGGAATTGGCGCAACGGGCGATAATCACCTGTGAAATATGCAGCGTGTCGGTGGGGGGCGAAGTCGTCTTCTGCCCTGGAGAGCGGAGGGAGGGTGCGAAAGTTTTTCACAACGGATGAAAGAGTGGGGAAGTTATTTCACGCCTTCGAGGTGATTTGGCTCACGGGGGCTATGGGAAGTGCAGGGTTGGGTAAAGAGCGAATTGGTGGGGATTGAATGCTTTCCCCGGGATCCCTAGATCGCGGGTCAAAAAAAGTGAAAAACCTCGTTGTTCTTGAGAGATCAAGAAGATAGAATGCTTTTGTCAAAACGATTCTATCACCAACGAGGTGACGTGATTATGACACAAGGGC
>Ga0067045_1027804_pt1 | contig 59423 bp, 55 predicted proteins | sample TerdegcTABiofilm_FD_59184 | JGI IMG/M metagenome (GOLD analysis project Ga0067045, IMG submission 59184) | Combined Assembly of (Gp0054472, Gp0054536) Wastewater bioreactor microbial communities from Singapore -Terephthalate degrading...
TCAAGGCATATAACGTATTCAAGCACCGCCACACCCCGGAGATGGAGCAGGAACTAAGCAAAATCGCCGGCGCCGATCTGAGAATATCTTTTGTGCCGCATTTACTTCCTGTCAGCCGGGGAATCCTGAGCACTATATATGCGACACTGAAAAAGGATATTTCCGCCTCTGATTTAATCTCCGTGTACAAAGGCTTTTACAGGGATGAGGGGTTCGTCAGGGTCTATAGGGAGGGCGCGTATCCCAGTATTTCGTCGGTCAGGGGATCAAATTTCTGCGATATCGGGCTCGCGGTCGACAGGAAGATGAAGCGGGTCGTTATCTTCTGCGCTATCGATAACCTGATCAAAGGCGCGGCAGGTCAGGCTGTTCAGAATATGAACCTTATGAGCGGTTTGCCGGAGAATGCGGGGCTGGATATGGTAGCGGTTTTTCCTTAGCCCTTCCCCTTTAGCCTGCATACGGGAGGAATTATGGCTTTGAAGGTCTATAATACGCTGACCAGAAAAAGGGAGGATTTCAAACCGATCCGCGAGGGGAAAATCGGCATGTACGTCTGCGGAGTAACAACATACGACATCTGCCACATCGGACATGCCCGGTCTGCGGTTGTCTTCGATGTTATTACCAGATACCTGCGATACAGGGGATACGAAGTTACTTATGTAAAAAACTTCACTGATGTGGATGACAAGATCATTGCGCGCGCAAACGCGGAAGGAGTAAGCATTTCCGATATTTCGGAAAGATATATTAAAGAGCATAATACGGACATGGACCGTCTCGGGATTGCCAGGCCCGATATCAATCCGCGCGCCACGGAGAACATCCCAGGGATGATCGGACTCATCCAGACACTTCTCAAAAAGGGGCTTGCTTATGTGGTTGACGCAGACGTGTATTACGCCGTCGAGAAATTCAAAGGATACGGGAAACTCTCGAAAAGAGCCCTGGAAGACATGATGGCGGGGGCGCGCATCGAGGTGGATGAAAAGAAAAGAAATCCGCTTGATTTTGCGCTCTGGAAGGCAAGCAAAGAAGGGGAACCCTGGTGGGAGAGCCCATGGGGAAAAGGAAGACCGGGGTGGCATATCGAATGCTCTGCTATGAGCCAGAGGTTCCTGGGAGACACTTTCGATATCCATGGAGGCGGAGAAGATCTAATTTTTCCGCATCACGAAAACGAAATCGCCCAGTCTGAGGGCGCGACCGGCAAATCTCTTGCGAATTACTGGATTCATAACGGTTTCATTAAGATCAACAGCGAAAAGATGTCCAAGTCTCTCGGCAATGTCTTCAGTATCAAAGACATCCTGGAGATTTGTCACCCCGAGGTGTTGCGGTTTTTCATCATTCAGAGCCATTACAGGAGTCCGATTGAGTTTTCCGATGAATCACTGGCCGAAGCCAAAACAGGGATGGAACGTTTTTATTCCACATTGAAAAACCTCAAGGATGTTCTGGCTGGCAATATCGATGTATCAAAGGTTTCACCCGAGGGGCTTTCGGGCAGGGATAAAGAGGTGTATGAAAAGGCGCGCGAACTCCCCGGGAAATTTTCAGAGGCGATGGATGATGATTTCAACACGGCGAGGGCGGTCGGTTACCTTTTCGATATCGTGAGACTGGCGAACGGTTATCTAAAAGAGACGGCATCCCGTATCACACCTAATTCAGCTTATGTCCTGGATTCGATCAGGAGGAATATTCTGGAGACCGGAAAAGTGTTCGGCCTTTTTCTCGAGGATCCCGACGCCTACTTCTTGAAGGAGAGGGACAGAGAGGCCAGGAAACTCGGGCTGGATGTGGAAGAAATACACCGCATGATCGATGAGAGGCATCTGGCGAGAGCCCGCAGGGATTGGCAAAAGGCAGATGAGATTCGGGCCTATCTTGCCGGCAAACGCATTGTTTTAAAAGATTTGCCGGACGGGACCGAGTGGAAGATCGAATAATTTTCGCTCTCCCTCACCCTCCACACCTTCCGCCCTTGGCCTTATTCATCGAGATCGATATCCGCCAGGGGATAATTGTTTTCCTCCAGTTTTACTATGGGTTGGAGGGATTCAAAAAGGCACTCCTCGATGGAATCGGGAACGATCGGCCGGAAAGCGGTATCGTAGGCATGAATTCTGTTCCCGTATCGGTCGACCGAGTATAAGGCTCTGTATAATCTCTGGGAAAACTTGATTTCGTAGAGCGTGTGGGGGACCTCCGCCTGTTTGAAATCGAATTTGGTCCAGACCCTAGCGATATTCTTGTCTGTTTTTTCAATCGTAAACAGCCCGAGAGAGTATACTTTTTTGTGCGGGAATTGTATGCTTTCTTTATCAAAATAAACGAACGGCTCGAATTTCTGCAGCGGGATCCAATCCTCTCTTGCCTGGGAGCAGGTCGGAATGACCAGGAAAACCCAATAAAATATTATCAGACAAATGAGAACTCTTCTCATGTATCCTCCTTCAAGTCCTGTTGCAGGTTACGGGACATTTCTGCCGTTTTAAATTCGTCAATAAACAGGGAAACAATAAACGTGCCAATCGGTTCTGGACACCGGCCATCCTCTCGTTTTGCAGGCTGTTCAATAGATAGGGCTTGAGGCATTGGACTTCGGGTATCGCCAGACGGTAGAGTTTCAGGTGGAAATCTCTCTGCGGCAGGCAATTTTTTCCCAGGCGGATTGCCCGGCCATTCCATCTTTCTTTCTCCTGAGGAAAAATTCAGAAAAAACGAAAGGCAAAATCAGCGATACCTGCATGGTCGGGGGTAATATATTTTTTTAAACTTGACCAAAAACAGAAGGGGTGCAGTTATGGTTATCGATCCGGTATGCAAAATGGAAATAGATGAGAAAAAATCCCGGTGCAGAAGTGAATATAATGGTAAGACATATCATTTCTGCTCACAGGAATGTAAGGAAGAATTTGATGAGGACCCGGAGGAATATGTCATTTAAATCGCTGAAGGCGACGAACAGGTAAGAAAGGCGGGGTAGAGCAAATACGACCCATAAAAGATCCGGGATTGTTTGTGGAAGCGAAACCGGGTTTTATACTCGGCGGGCAGGTCGCCCTGGGAGCGGGTGTAATAAAAATAAATATATGCAACAAATATTGCTGCGATAATGATCGTAACGGCGAGAAGGATTTCCAGCAACTGTATGGATTTACTCCGTGAGTTCGCCCTTTTCGGATTAAGCATCGCGATCTTGCTTTCAAAATAAGACTGCTGTGGCGCACGCGGCAAAGGCCAGGGTTGGGATGGGATAAACCGGAAAAGTGGAAACACTTGTTTCTTCATAGTACATTTTGAGTCCGCCCGAAATAAGTCATTCCCTGATTTTGTATTTCGATAAACCTTAGGAAAGTGCAAGGGAAACGACAGGAATGAACTATGAGAGGCGACTAATTATCCCGTTACGACGGATATCCTAAAGGTGAGGATTTTAGAAGGCGGGACTTTTTCCCATGGACGTATGTATTGAAAGGTTACGGACGTCTTCCCCGGTGAAAGGGCTCTGAAAGTCCATATCTCGATTCCTCCGGAACCGGCGAGTGCTGCATTTTCCGGCCGTTCATATTCTGACCTTACCAAAAGCAGGACTTTTCCATCCGGCGGCCTGGTGAGGCGCCACTTATAACCAGTGGTGGGATTTGATTGTAGCTTGATGGAGAACTCCCGGCCGGCTTTGATTTGAATGGGCTGATCGGGATGGGAAAACCCCTGCATCCGGTCTTTTTCGGTTTCGGATCGGGTAGGCGAGGCGAGAAGGAATATCATTATAACCGCGGAAAACAGAGCCGCGACAATGAGATTCAGGACCATGCGGAAGATCCGGGCTGCTTTTTTCCGTCTATTGAGTTCCATTTTCTACTTGAACTTGTGATGCTGATAATGCGCAGGAAGTTTTACTTCCTCATCAGGGTCGTAATTTTGAAGCATTTCCAGGGCGCGAATGCTTGAATGCAGTTTTTTTATTTTTCCTTCATATTCCGGTACGGCCATCCTGTATTTCCTGCGCGTCTCGATATTCAGGAAAGGATTCGTCAGCGCTTCTTTGATTTTGTTTTTCAGAAGGGTCAGTTTTTCTATTTCCTGCTCAAGTTTTTCTATTTCTTCTTTTCCGTTTGTTGCGTTCTCCATTCAGGTTCTCCTCCGTCCGGCTTATTCCATTTTTTCTTTTCGAGTTTCCACTATTGAATATAGACCAAGGCCAAAGGCGAATGACTAAAGGCAGAAAAACACGTGTTATTAGGTCCGAAGCCTGCCTCTTCTATCCGCCTCACCTTTAGCCTGTCTTTTTTCCCGAAGCCGGAGGCCCAATCATGTTGCTTATTGAAAACTCTCCTCATCTTTCAGAGGCAGAACCTGATCGGGATTGACGACGTGGCGCTTCGACGCGGCTTTCACCGTCTTCGCGGCGGGTGCGGGCAGTTGTTCCACCCGGCCTCCCCCGTCGTGATTTTCAGTTTTGAAAATCGCCATTATTGTTGATAATTTTTCCGCACTTCCCGCATTCTGCTGGGTGGTTACGTTCATTGCGGCAATGGCGTTGTTGACCTGATCGATTCCCTGGGACTGTTCTTGGGAGGCTGCGGCTATTTCTCCCATGAGTTCAACAACTTTATCCGAGCTCGTGGTGACTTGGTCGAAGGCGGAGCTGGTCAAGTGGACCAGATTTTCGCCGCTCTTTACCTTGTTGACGATGTCTTCGATCAGATTGGAAGAGTTCCGCGCCGACTCCGTGGCCCTCATGGCAAGATTCCTGACCTCATCTGCGACTACCGCAAATCCGGCTCCGGCCTCGCCTGCGCGCGCCGCTTCGACAGCCGCATTCAGCGCGAGCAGATTGGTCTGGAATGCTATTTCATCGATGCTCTTGACGATCTTCTGGGTCTGCTCGCTGGCTCCAGTAATTTCTTTCATGGACCTTGTCAACTCCGTCATCGAATCGTTTGCTTTCTTGATGGCCTGCTTGGCGGAGAGCATCAACTGATTCGCCTCGTTCGTATTTGCGGCGTTCTGCCTTGTCATGGAAGCGATTTCATCCAGGGAGGCCGAGGTCTCTTCTATGGAAGCGGCCTGATCCGATGCCGACTCGGACAACCCCTGCGAAATCTGCAGCGCCTGTCCCACTGCGTCCCCCATTTTGATCCGCATGGTATTCACGGATTGGACGAGATCGCCTATTTCGTCCCTGGATTTCGCCTCTATCTTTTGTGTAAGATCACCGTCGGCGACTTTTTTGAGCACATCTATCGCTCCCTTGATCGGTGACAGGATCAGCCTGGTGATGGCAATACTGGTCAGGAAAGATACAATTACGGCAATCACGAAGAGAATGAGAAAAATCTGCAGTGTCGTATTGAAGCTCTTTATGGCGAGATCGTATTTTTCCTTGCTGAGTTTGTTTTCCAGGGCGAGCAGATCGTAGAGGTGCTTATTGAGGATCTGGAATTTTTCGTCGGCTACACCCATGAACATTGTAGCGCCGTTCACATCCGCCAGTGCCACTTCCAGAACGCCAAGAGCCGGTTTCTGATATTCGATCAGAGAATCGAGGGCGGTCTGGTAAAATTTCCGTTCATCGGCGGTCAAGGCGGTCGATGAGAGTGTCTTTTTTATCAATTCTATATTTTCGGTTATGATGCCCGCCTGCTGTTTCGACAAATCTTCCACTTTATTTGCTTCGTAATTGGAATTGACCCAGTTGATCACCTTGTACAGATTCGCATGTACATTTGCTATGTCATTGAGGATTTTGGAGCTGTTCTGATAGCCTTTGAAACGGTTGTTGAAGATATCATCTATGGCGGTTTTCTGCATGGAAAGACCGTTATAGGTACCGTACGCCAATATAATCAGGAAAAGAAACACGACCATCGGTGCCATCAACATTTTGTTCTGCAACTTCAGATTATTAAAAAATCGTATCATAACCTCCCCCCCTTTTCTTCTAGGCAGTTCTTCCGAAATTTTTCAATCTGCCAACGACGATCCGAATGTTACCTCATGTACGCTGCCCTGATTGGCATATATTTTGAAATAATGAATCACGTATGAATAATGGCCGTCTCCCTTTTTCGAGATGTTCGCTTCCCGTTGCAATAAAACTGGCGGCCCTGCAGGTCGGTGTCAAAGATTTGTCCAGCTGCCGTTTTTTTCTGTTCCCCCTTCATCCGACCTCCAGGATGCAATCCTTACAGAAAACATCAGAAAAACCGCTCTGTTATGAAATTTTCCGCCTTCCTGTGTTTTCAAGTTTCGCTTGAGCTCATTCTATTTTTCCGGGAATGAATTACCCTGAAAAACAATCATGCAAATTGAAGGCCAGTTCCATTGGCTTCACGGCATGACATGCAACTCATTGAAAAATTTACTATTTGTACTAAATAGCCTCCTTTCAGCGGATTTCTGACGAAATATCCGAAAAACCGAATTCCCGCTGGAGACGCTCCACTTCCACATCCGGTATTTTCAAATGCTTTCCTATTTTATATGCCCTGACCATTCCCTTTTTCGCCCACCGGTAGATGGTAACCCGGTTGATTCCGAACAACTCGGCTACTTGCGATGTTGAATAATATTTTTTTACCATGACCATCCTCTTGCTACGTTGTCGGTGAACCGAGAGCAACAAAATTATCCAATGTAACAGTACAACATTATATCGGTTTAGGGGTCCGGAAACTTTAATGAACCATTTCGAGCGGAGAACATTGAAGCTTTCCGGCATTTGGCTCTCTGCGTGAATTTTATCCTTAATATTTGTTTTCAAAAACTGAACTCAGGACTGTTATTTCTTTTTAGCCATTAGCCTTGTGAACCTCCCTTATGATTATGTGATGTGTTATTTTTACAAGCCGGCAAGGTTGTGCTATAAAATGCGAACACGACAAGGAGGGAGGGGAAATGACCGGCGAGGATAACAAATGTGGTCAATGCGGGCGGAGCCGAGTATTCACTACCTGCCTGGGATGTGGCACTCCGATGTGTGAGGATTGCAGCCGTTTCGAATTGATCGGGTCGGGATGCGGGTGTGTATGGCCTGTCTATTACTGTAAGACGTGTGTCTGCGACCCATCTATCAATCCGAACGCATTATTGAGAGATTAGCACTCAGGCTTCCTCTTCGATTTCAGAGTCCGGAGTTAATCGATACTGCACAGGAAATAATTTCCATCTCTCTTTATGAGAAAGAGATGCTCTCGTTGAAAGGTCAGGAAAAGGTCTTTTTCTTTCGGGGTAAGATTGCTCGGCTCGCCGAATAGAAAACCCCCGTCATACAGAATATGCGTGAATTTTCTTTCTCTGAGCTCCTTGCGAATATCCGCGGCCGAATGCGCATGTGAAAGGATTTTCTGCAGCGTATAATATTCGAAGATGGAATCAGAATAGAAATTCCGGTCACACAAGAAACCGTAATTCTTCATATACACCATCAATATCTTCGAATCCGGGGGCAGATGCCTGTTGATGAACCGCAACATGGGATAGCAGGAAATCCTCCGGTCCAGGAATGCATCCCTGCTTTCAAGTCCAAAAGCCACTCCGGCCGGCGCTATCTGTGAAAAATGACGCGTGATGTAATATCCATTAAAGATCAAGCCGGCCGTGATCAGGATCACCAGTATGCCGAAGATGGTCTTGTTTTTTCTCTTATAATAAGTCAGGATAACGCCGGTGAGAATGGCCAGAAAAGGAAAAACAGGTATGAGATACCGGATCTGCTGGGCTGAAGATGCCCAGAAGAGGAATATGACAGCGCAATAGACCATCATGATCCTGTACGGAGTTTCCAGTTTACGTACCCCGGCCACAAACGGGATAGTGAAGATGAACAGGGGGCCCATGATGCCGTCGAATCGGGGGCTGTCCATCTGCGAGTGAAAGCTCAGATTCCAGGGCAGGAGCAGATAGTCAAGGAAGCCTCGTCCCATCCCCAGATTATGGACAAACAGGTCGTAGAGACGGGCCTGTTCAGGTTCCCACCCCTTTGCACCGAAGATTCCGAACAAAAACGGATAAAAAGGATTGCCGGTCAATACCCAGTTCTTTACGTAAAAAGGACTTGCGCTCAGGAGGGTTATTACCGCGTATGCGCCTACCTTCTGAAAAGCCCGCCACGGACTGCTTCGATAGCGCCACGACGCCCATAATATTCCCAGGCAGCCTGTAAAAGGAAGGATCAGAGCCGTATACTTGCTGCCCGTTGCAATCCCGGAAAAAAAACCGCAGAGGATGAGCCACCCCCTCTCTTGCGATTCGAACCAGTTGATAAATGATAGAACGGCTCCCATCGAATAAAGAGTGACAAAGAGGTCATTGTAAGCCGCGTGAGATACGACGAATACCGATGGAATGCCAAAAAGAACAAGCATGCTGAGCGCCGGAAAAGCATTGTCTCTCGTTCTGTATCGCGAGAATTGGTAGATCCCGAGAAGAATGCAGAGTAGGATTGCGAAATGGATCTCTTTCGCTAAGATGTCGCCCTGAAGAAAGAGTCCGATAACGTAGAGCATCTCTGACTGCAATGGATAATTGGAGAAAATATTCCCCGGGATGAAGTAGAACCCGCCATGGTCGAGAAAAAGCTTTGGCACTGCCAGGTGGTATATGAGAGCGTCTTTTTGCGTTTCGGGGGTCATTGTCATGAGTAAAGCCGCGGCAAAGCACACAGCCAGGATAAGATCGGCCACATGATCCCAGCGGGAGCGGCGTTTTGGAAACCCCTGCAGCCCGCGATCGCCGGCCATTAAAGACCACCACCCGGCAAAAGACAATGCGGCCGCAATGATGAGGATGCCGTATAAAAAGGCTTTATTGTATAGCTGCAGCGCGCCCAGAAGAAAGACAGCCCAGCCTAGAATCGCCAGACCTATACCCGCGGAGTAAAAAATTCTTTCACTGGAAGAAGCAAAAGTGATCCGGGATTTTAAAAAGGGGAGATAACCAAGACCTGTAGCGATGAGAATAAAGCCGCAGAGCAGGATCAGGGTCGAACCCTGATGGAGAAGCGCATCAAACATTGGAATGCCGATTGAGAAAAGTCAATGCGCCTCTCTTTATCATGCCCTCTTCGATGCGTAAAGCACAAAGAAACACCCTGAGGGCTCCGAAAGATCAGAAAGGCGGCGCGCGTGCCCGGTTTAACATTGATCAAGGAGCAAAGGGGTGTTATAGATATTATTATTTGAGACAGGCTTGCTTCCGCTTCGGGAAAGGTCATTATAGAAAAAAGTCTTCCTGATGCGCAGGGTACTGAATCCGGAGCTTTTTGAAAACTCTGAACCCGAGGGTGAGGCCGAGGTGTCACGGAAGGAGAGAAAAGATGACGAGAGGAATAAAAAAAGTCGAGACTGGGAAGACTCCGGACGGCAGATGGAATCACTTAAGGGTGATATTCGGGCCTCATTATTTTCTTGAGCTCCGCGAGGAGGGAGGACGGACCGAATTGCGCCTTGGCGCCACCCATCATGGCTTCAAGGCGTCGGCGGACGAAGTGAATGGAGAACTGGAAGTTTTTATCAATAAAATAAGGGAACTATATCCGGCAAGCCGGATCGATTGAAAAATATGGGCTGAAGGCTTACGGGGGGAAAAGTCGTGAGTTCAGCACCCTGAGCCCGGAGTAGTTTTTGAAAACTATGACAGCGACAAAACGCGCTGCTGATACACACTTACCGGCAAGTTGGCATTTCATCGGGTGCCTGTTATGCGTTGTCTGCTTCCCGGCGGGATATCAGAGCCGCGAGAGCGAGCTCGACCACCCTGTTTTCATCTGAAATGAAAGGCATATTCGGGATAACCGGCTTTGCGGTCCCCAGAAGGATTCCCGCTGTCTTCATTCTGCCGAAGAAAACGAGGGCCTGGACAAGGAGGTAACCGGTTTCTATTTCAGGCACTACATATACGTCCACGTTTCCGGTGACGATACTCTCGATTCCTTTTCTGGCTGCTGCGACCCGGCTCAGGGCGCAGTCCATGTCAAGGGGTCCTTCGATGATAGCCTTTCCGAACTGTTTCCTCTCCGACATTTTGGAAAGAACAGCGGCGTCAACAGTAGACTGAATGTTTGGATTTACCTGCTCGATGGCGGCAATAGCCGCAATTTTCGGTTCTTTCATACCTAAAATGCCAGCCAGGACCAGGGCGTTTTCGATGATTATTTGTTTTTCCACGATCCCAGGCATGTCATTCACGAAGGTGTCTGTCACGAGAATGAGCCTTTCACTTTTTTGTGCCTGAAGGACGGAAACATAACTTGCCAGTTTACCCTTCATCAGGCCAGTTTCTTTTTTGAGCACGGCACCCATGAAAGATTTCTGATCCACACCCCCCTGCATAAGAATGTCCGCCCGGCCCTCCCGGGTGAAAGCCACAGCCGTCCGGAGAGCTTCTGCGGAATCTTTTACGTCCACGATCTCGTATTCCAGAGATGCCAGCGGCGCCTTCCCGACAATTATTTCCGTTTCTTTTGCATTGCCGATCAGAAGCGGAACAATGAACCCTTCTTCCGCTAATCTTTGGAGGAGGTTCAGGTCCTGCTCTTTCAGCAAGGGTATTGCTGCGCGCTTTTTTGCCCCGCCCTCTTTCGCCTTTTCCACGATTTGCATGAATGTACCGATCATCTCAGATCACCTCCTTCATCCTGTCTGCCACGACAACGCCCATGGCGAGCTGGCCCACAATGGAGTCGCTCAGGTCCGATCGGGCGGGTATGCAGACCGCGCCCCTGGAAGTCACGGCCAGAGAGCAACGGGTCACGTCCAGGAAGAGGTCGAGCTTGCAGATGATGTTGCCCGTATCGAGGCAGGGGACAAGAAAAATGTGAGGCGTTTTCATGAGGTCGATTTTTCCATAGTCCTCCAGACGGCCGCCCGCGCCCAGAAAGATTTCAGAGATGGATGCCGCGTCGATGATCTCGCACTCTCCCAGAGAGCCCGAAGCGGCGGCTTGCTTGAGCGATTCGTAATCGCGATAAGAGGGAAGTACCCCGGCGAACTCTCTCTGACCCGAAAGTACAGCGATTCTCGGTCTTTTGTACCCGAGCAGGTGGCACAGGAAAACGGCGTTTTTAAGTATTTCCGCCTTTGTCTTGAAATCCGGTCTGATGTTGACTCCGGAATCTGTGAAGGCGACCAGATGGTCGACTCCCGGTATCTCCCAAAGCGACATGACACTTACCGTCATGCCGGAGCCTGCTTTCGCTTCGGCCCTGATAATTGAGCGGTAGATATAGGAGGTGGGTATCTGCCCCTTGCTCACGATGGAGAGCTCTCCGGAAAAGAGCATGCCGATGCCGAGATCGGAGATGTCTTGCCGGTCGTTCTTGACGATCTTTTCAAACCGGCTGATGTCGAATCCGACCTTTTCCGCCACTCGGGCCATCTTCTCCGTATCTCCAATGAGAACCGGTTCGATACACCCCGCCTCCCAGCTCCTCTTCACTGCCAGCATGAACTCTTCATCTTCGGGGGCAAGAACGGCCAGCCTCTTGGGCCCTTTTTCTTTTGCCAGTCTTGAAACGTCTCCCAGTGATCTGATCATCGAATTTCACCCATTCAAATATTTGATCGCATCTCCTTTGTTGCTTGTGCAGAGAAACATCTCATGGAGGATTCCCTGCACAAGCGGGGAGAGGAAGAATAGTGATAACACCTATTCTTCCAAAATCACAGCAAAAGAGATGCCATGTGGATTTTCCACGAGATTCTCAACTATTTACATGCATTACCCCATATATTTTGAATGAATTTCAAATAATGCTGTTGAATATCTCAACGATTGTGTTCACATTTTTAACAATCTTTATGTAATATGCCCAGTTTCTTCATCTGGTGATATAAACCCAAACGCGACAGCCCCAGGATTTTAGCTGCCTTCGTCTTGTTGCCGTGAGTTCGATCCAGTGCTTCGGTTATCAATTGCGACTGGAATTTTTCCGTCAGATCCCTGTAACTTATCCCGTCCCTTCTGTTCGCGGGCCCGTGCACGTTGCCGGCCGGCTGCCCCGTCTGGGTTTGTTTCCCTTTTACGATCTCCAGGGGAATATGTTCCGGCAGGAGTATATTGCCGTCTTCAAGGATCATGATCCTTTCTACGGTATTCAGCAACTCCCTGACATTTCCCGGCCAGTCGTACCGGACCAGCAGGTCGCGTGCGTCTTCGGAGATCCGCTTCACGGGCTTGTTGAATTTCCTGCTGTAATGGCTAATGAAGTGCTCCACAAGAGGGATGATGTCCTCTTTTCTTTCCCGAAGGGATGGCAAATGTATATTGATGACATTCAGACGGTAGTACAGGTCACGACGGAAGGTCTGATCATCGATGGCCTTTTTCAGGTCTTTGTTCGTGGCCGCGATGATGCGGATGTCAATGTCTATGCTTTTCGTGCCGCCGATTCTTCTGAAACGCTTTTCTTCTATGACCTGAAGTATCTTGGCCTGTAATGCGGGATGCATTTCCCCTATCTCGTCCAAAAAGAGCGTGCCGTCATGCGCAAGTTCGACAAGACCTTTCTTTTGTTTCCTGGCATCCGTGAACGCCCCGGCCTCGTGACCGAACAATTCGCTTTCAAGCAGCGTTGCAGGGATGGATGCGCAATTTATTTCTATAAACGGCTGATAAGCCCGCAGGCTGTTGTAATGAAGACATTTGGCTACCAGGCTTTTTCCCGTCCCGCTGTCTCCCTCGATCAATATGGTGGAGGCATCGCTGTTGGCGACCTTTGTCAGGATCTCCAGTACTCTCTGCAATGCTTCGCTCTTGCCGATGATATTGTGGTACCCATAACGCTCTTTGTTCTTGTAGATAATCTGCTGTATTTCCTGGCGCAAGGTGCGGATTTCCATGGCCATCTTGATTATTGAGGTGATGGCCCTCGCCTTGACCGGTTTATGAATAAAATCGAAGGCGCCCAGATTGAGAGCTTTCTTTGTTGATTCGATGTCGCCATATGCGGTCATAATGATTACCACAATATCGGGATTGGCCTCTCTCAATCTCTGAAGGACACCGATGCCGCTCATATCAGGAAGTTTCATGTCCAACAGGATCAGGTCGACTTCCACAGCCGATACTGTCTCCAAGCACTCCCTGCCATCCTTGGCCAGGCTTACCTTGTAACCCTCTTCGACCAGGGATTCCTTCAGGGTTTCCCTGATCAACTCGTTGTCATCCGCAACAAGAATACTGTACATTACTGATTCCCATTAACCTCCCGGGCAGGAAGAAAAATACTCACCCTTGTTCCCGTGACGGGGGCATCTTCTACAAATATAGCGCCGCCATGAGCTTCGATCACCTTGTGGCAGTTATAAAGGCCAAGGCCTGTTCCTTCAGGCTTTGTCGTGAAAAAAGGATCAAATATTTTTTCCTTCATTTCGTGCGGAATTCCCTCTCCGGTGTCCTCGATTGTTATCTGCACGCTACCACTGTCCATGTTGTACAATTTACGGTTCGAGGACAGCGTGGAGATTTTCAATGTGCCTTTTGGCTTCATTGATTGAATGGCATTCAAAGCTATATTGACAATGACCTCCCGGATCTTTTCCCTGTCCAGGCTTACAAAGGGGATCTGGTGCCCGCATTGGAGAGTCAGCCTGACATCCTCTTTCCTGCAGAGACCGGAAAGGAAGTCGGAAACATCACTTATGATCTGGTTTACATCCGTCGGCTGCAGGTTCATTTCACGCGGTCGGGCCAGGTTCAACAGTTCGCCTATGACATTGTCTATTCTTTCGATTTCCTCCATTGATTTCAGGAGCAGTCTTCGGTGTGGATGATCCGGCCTCAGACTTTCACTGACAAGTTCCAGGGCTGCGCCGATTCCCATCAAGGGATTGCGAATCTCGTGAGAGATACCGGCGGCCAGTTGACCTATGGATGCCAGTTTGCTCATCCGCTGAATCTGCTCGTTAACGAGTTTCTTTTCCGTCTGGTCCTGGAAAAGGAAGAGGGTCCCTGTCTCATTGCCGCTGTTATCCTCCAGCGGCGACTTGGCAATCTCGATATAGCGCCGCTTGCCGTCCTCAGAGATGAAATCGTATTCACGAACGGTTTTTTCCGGCATGAGAAGGATATCCCCGAATATCCTCAAGTTCGCGTTATGTCGTGCGGCTTCGCGCACATCGACGGAAAGCATCTTCTCCTGGTTCACCGACAGAATCCGGGCCGCCTCCTTGTTTATGGCGATAATCCTTCCCTTCTTATCCAGGGTCAAGATGCCGTTGGGCGAGCTTTCCAGAATGTTTTCGTTTAGATTTCTCTCAGTCACGAGCTGCTCGGAGAACCGGCTGTTTTCGATAATGATGCTTGCCTGATTGGCGAATATTGTGAATGCCTCGATTTCCGACTTTGAAATAGTCGCTCCCTCCATGGGGCGGTTGACGCCCATACAGCCTATGATCTTTCCCTTGACCTTAAGAGGGGCGTAGACGATGCGACCTCTCTGGAGGTTTCTTGTAATAATCCGGTCGATTTCCGTCGCCCGGGGATCGTTTACGGTGTCTTCAAAATAGACAACCTTGCCGTCTTTGACGACTCTTGTTTCAATGCAGTCATGGCGGTCGAGGTCGAACGGCTTGTTATAGGCTCTGAGCTCGTTCTCTTCCCCGAATCCCATGACCATCCGGCATTCCAGAAGTTTTTTGTCGTCATTAATGAGGAAGAGACATGACGCGGAAAATCCCAGATCCTTTTCGGCGCTCATGAGAATAGATCTCAAGATCTCATCAAGCCCGATTTGCTGAGTCAGGAGATTGGAGATCCGGAATACAGAGGCGATGACTCTGTTTTTTGTATCCAGTTCTTTTTTCAGAGACCCCATTTTCAATACCTGACAGGAAATGAACTCCCTCCAATTCTCTATCGCATATTTCGTGCCAAATTACCACTATACGGGCATGCCTGGCTTCAGCTTATTTTCAAAACTTTGGCCCCGTGGATCTTCTTTTCCTTGAGCTCGACAAGGGCTATATTTGCTTCTTCCAGAGCGAATTCCTGGACTTGCGGTCTGATCGGTATTTCTGCGGCGATTTTCAGGAATTCCTCGACATCCCTTCTCGTCACATTGGCGACGCTTTTTATCTCCTTTTCCAGCCAGAGGTGGACGGGATAATTCAGCTCGAGCATGCATTCCTTGTCCGCTTCTTCTTTCCGTATGGCGTTGATGACGAGCCTCCCGCCGCTCCGCAGATTCTTCAGCGCCTCTAGAACGGGTCTCCAGGCGGGCGTGGTATCGATGATGCAGTCCAGCTTTTCCGGCGATTCCTCCTTCGTGTCTCCCGTCCACGACGCGCCGAGTTGCTGTGCAAAATGTCTTTCATCTTCGCTCCTTGCAAAGACGAATATCCGCGAGTTCGGATAAAGATATCGCGCCGTTTTGATGACAATGTGGCCTGATGCGCCGAAGCCCGTCAGACCGAGATTTTGTCCATCCTTTATTCCTGTCAGCCTCAGCGAACGGAAGCCGACCGCGCCGGCACACAACAGCGGTGCCGCTTCCAGGTCGGAAAAGACGTCAGGGATATGGTAGGCGAAATTCTCTTCGGCGGTCATGTACTGGGCGTATCCCCCATCCGCGTCGCGGCCGGTCGCCCTGAAATCAGCGCACAAGTTCTCCTCTCCTCTCAGACAGAAGCTGCATTTTCCGCATGCCGAATAAATCCAGGCCACACCGACCCGGTCGCCGGGCTGGAATTTTCCGCAGTCGCCGGCCATTTCTACGACCCCGACCACCTGATGCCCCGGTATAACCGGCAGTCGCGGCGGCGGCGTCCGACCCTCAATCTCATCCAGTTCGGTGTGACAGACACCGCAGGCCGAAACCCTGATCAGTATCTGACCGGGTTGCGGCACCGGGTCCGGAAGAAAGACGGCTGTGAGGGGGTTGCGGTTTTCCGCCATACTGAATATGCCGTTCAAGATCATTGCTTTCATCGCCAATATTCTCCTCCATCAGTGTGCCTTCCAATTTACATGGATTTCCGGAAGCTGTCCAGTAACGGCATATAAAGCCTGAAGACCAGACGTGGATTCCGATGGTTGTATGCTTGATTAATTGGTCTGTTTTTATTATGCTCACACGAAACAAAGTCGATGTCATTGCCCGCATGGGAAAGAAAACGATGAGCTGTTCTTATCGACCTGGCAGACAAAAGGTTTTTTTAAGCCCATTTCAACTGGAGGATGGCTGGATGGTTTTTCCGGTCCTATGCCTTCTTTTTCTGGCGGCCCTTTTTCCGTCTTTATCAAATGCCCAGGAACTTATCCGGAAAGGCGAAAAAATCGGAATTGAAAAGGCCATCGAAATTGCCCTCAAGAATCACCCCGCGATTATCGCCGCCAGGAATACGGTCGATGTGAGCAGGAGCCGGGTAGGGGAGGCGAAGGCGAATTATTATCCACAGGTCGGGTTTGCCGCGGGGTACAGCAGAGTCAATCCCGCCTCGCAGTCGAGCAGCCACATATCCGCGGGATCATACAACGATTATTCGGGTACATTCACGGCGACCCAGAATATTTACGATTTCGGACGGACATCATCCCAGGTCGGCATCCAGAGCCTGACCCTCGATTCCGCGAGGTCCGACCTCGAAAATACCACGGAACAGGTTGTCCTCGGCGTCAAACAGACCTATTACGCCCTGCTTCAAGCCGGGCGCAACAAGGCGGTTGCCCAGGAGACGGTAAATCAATTTCAGAAGCATCTGGATCAGGCCAGGGGGTTTTATGAGGTGGGCACCGCATCGAAGTACGATGTGACCAAGGCGGAGGTGGATTTAAGCAATGCAAAGCTGAATCTTATCAGGGCCGACAATGCCGTCCGGATCGCAAAAGTGAATTTTGACAATGCCATGGGCGTGCCGGGGGTCCCTGAATATTCCATTGAGGACATCCTTTCCTATCAGCCCTATGAAATCAGTTTTGAAGAAGCCGTGAAGAAGGCTTATGCAAACCGGCCTGACCTCCAGTCGATCATCGCGAAAAAAAACGCCACAGAACAGTCTATCCGACTGGCAAAGGCGCAATATTACCCATATCTTACCGGCAACGCTAATTATGGATGGACGGGTGAGAGCTTCCCTCTCGACAGCGGGTGGGCCGCAGGCGCCACCCTCAATTTCCCGCTGTTCAGCGGTTTTTTATACAAGTACCAGATAGAAGAAGCAAAGGCGAATTTTGGTGTTTTAAGCGCCAACGAAACTTCCTTGAGGCAGACAATACTTCTCGATGTGCAGCAGGCCTTCCTCAACATGAGAGAGGCGCGCGAAAGGATCTCCGCCGCCGAGCTGACTGTAAGGCAGGCTACCGAGAACCTTGATATCGCCAACGGCCGTTATGCCGCCGGCGTAGGGAATCCCATTGAAGTGACCGACGCCCTTGTAAATTACAGCAACGCGAAAACCTCTTACAATCAAGCGCTTTATGATTACAAGGTGGCCCAGGCCAGCCTGGATAAGGCGATGGGGGTGAGATATGGGATGAAATAGGGGAGAAGTATTTTTGCTTGTCTGGGTTCAGAGCCCCGGACCAATGGTTTTTGAAAACCCTATTTCAGATGCAGCCGTCCGGCTGCATGGCTTATACCTTTCACAACGGCCCGCATGAACGATTTCTTCTTGTTACTGCTTCTTCCGAGCAATTTCAGGTAGTCGAGAAAATCCTGAGCGTGTTTGAAATCGGCGTTTATCCGCAGCGCGTATTCCAGATTTGTTTGAGCCTTCTCCAGATCGCCCGTTTCATAAAAGGCACGAGCTATATTATAGTAAATGCCTTCGTCGCCGGGATACACCACGAGGGCTCTCTTGTATTCCGATATGGCGGCGGCGTAATCCCTCGATTTTCGCAGGACGATCCCCCGGTCGTTGAACTCATTGACCAGATGATCCGTCAGGCGTTCATCCTTTTCCAGTATCTTCCTCGCCTCGCTGTATCTCCCCTTTTCGATCATGGTCCGTATTGTTTCGACGACCCTGATGTAATCATCCTGCTCGGAATCTCCGGCGGCATTGAGACCGGCCCCCTCTTTTTGAGGCTGACCCGGACCGGCCGCCGTCACCGGCGGCTGGTCCGGTTTGGATTTTCCGGCAGGCCGGTCCGAGCCAACTCCGTCTACAGGCTGATCCGGTTTGATTTTCTGCGCGAAAAGTGAGGATTGTATTTTTTCCACATTTACGCTAATCAGTTGTTTTATAAATGAATGCAGGACTTTCAGATCAGAGGTGCCCTGAAATTCAACTGGTCCGAAAGTCTCTTTAAAGGAGGGATTCCACTGGATATCGGCCAAGAGCCGTTTCAGTTCTTCTTCGACGCTCTTTTTCTCCGCCGGCTTTATCGATCTGGAGAGCATGACTTCCAGGGCCTCTTTAAGCGACACGAGACACCCCTGTATGTTTTTCTGCCTGAGGCTGCGTTTCGCCTCGCTGATCCTTTTCAGGGCGGTGCCGGCGGGGGTCCCCGGTGAGATTTGAATCATGGCGCCTCGCGTTTTTCCAGGAGGATAAAAAAAGAGTTTCGATGAGCCTTGATATCCGCAAGCTATATATCGGTCTTTATCCCGTCTCAAAGATGTGACTCAGATCACAAAATTGCTGTTTTCTCGCGGATTCTGTTTGATTTATCGCATGCTCCACGAAAATCGAATTCCGCGATAAATCTGCTTCTCTTAATTTCGACCCGTTATTATATAAAAGGCCGGTTGTTTACTTGAAAAGCCCTTTAAAGACGGTCCATGAGATTGCCTGCATTGCCGTTCGGCCGGGTGTGAGGGAAAAAGCCCGGGAAAGCTTCCGAAGGGAGAAAAACAGCGGGCTCTACCGTGGGAGGCTCGAATCTCAAAGGCTCCTGTTCCATGCGCAGGCGCTGGGAAAGAAGACACAGTACCCGGGGCGGACTGGTCTCTTCAGGTATCAGGAAAAGACCCAGCTTCAGTGCTTTCTCGCCGGCGTCGGCCCGGCTGAGGAAAACCGATATTGGTACGGAGAACACGAGCCACAGGAGCGCGGGAGCGAACCACCAAAAGTAGGCCCCCGCACAGAAAAAGGGTATGATTCCTGCGATCAGTCCCAGTGCTGTCTGCCCCGCGTGAACGGAAAAGGCTTCTCTGAGGCCGACTCGATGGTCATCGCGCCTCTGTTCGGTCCAGGAGATTCCATGTCCAAGCAGGGTAGAAATGACAAAACGGGTCTTGAACATAATTAGAATGGGAGAGACCGTGATCGACAGCAGAGTCTCCAGGACGGTGCTCAAACAGGCGCGCACGCGCCCTCCAAAGGATTTCAGGAGCCCGGGTTGTCTGAAGAGCCACACCAGGGAGAAAATTCTGGGCAGCACAAACATGAACACAGTCTGCACCAGAAGAGCGAAGGCTACAGGGTGCAGAGAGGAAACCGCCCGATTTCCGAAAACCGCTTCTTCCCAAGGATAAAAATAGACATCGAGGCCGGACGCCACGATAAAGAGGAACAGTATAGGCGCCGAGAGATAGGACATGATGCCCGACAGCAGATGAAGACGGCTGATCGGATGAAAGCCCTGGTTGCCGATCAGCCGGGTATGCTGGATGTTTCCTTGGCACCAGCGGCGTTCCCTCGCGGCAAAGGAAATCAATGTCGGCGGGATCTCCTCATAGCTTCCTTCCAGGTCGTAAGCGAGCCAGACCTCCCAGCCCGCACGCCTGAGGAGGGCCGCCTCGACGAAATCGTGGCTCCACAGTTCTCCCCCGAAAGGCTCTTTGCCCGGCAGCCGGGGCAGCTCACAATGTTTCACATACGGCTCTATGCGAATGACGGCATTGTGGCCCCAATAATTTCCTTCGCCTCCCTGCCAGAAGTTCAGTCCCGCCATAACGATCGGACCATATGCGCGGCTTGCGAACTGCTGGACCCGGGCGAACAGAGATTTCCTGTTGACAAGAAAGGGCGGCGCCTGGAGGAGGGCGACTCCAGGATTGTGTTCCATGATCCGTACCATACGCACGATAGTCTCTCCCGACATAATGCTGTCCGCATCCAGCACGATCATGTACCGGTATTCTCTACCCCAGCGGGCGCAAAAATCTCTGATGTTACCCACCTTGCGTCCGGTGTTGTTTTTGCGGTTGCGGTAGAACACCTGTATTTTCCCGGGTACTTTGCATCTGAGTACCCGGGTTCTGAATTCCTCTTCAGCCCGGATGTCCGGGTCGGTGCTGTCGCTGAGCACAAAGAAATCAAATTGGCTGTACGATCCCGTTTCGACCAGGGACCTGGAAACGGCTTCCAGGCCGGCGAACACGCGGTCCGGAAATTCGTTATGGATCGGCATGATAATCGCTGTTCGAACCGGCGGGCAATGACTTGTTTCTCTGTCCGTTTTAGTGATGGCCAGCCGGTCGCGCCCGGAAACGCGGACGAGGAATCCAAAAGTGGCTGTCCAGAAGTAAAAGCTGATCCAGATGAGCAGTATTGCATAGAGGATAAGCATGAATATGCTCAGGCAATCGAACCGGCTTTCGGGAAGGGACACGGCGAGGAGAAGCGCAGGGAAAAGGGAAGTCATGCCGACAGCGGAAAAAAAGACGACGCGGCGTCCCGTTATTTCCGTAATTTTCTGGTCCATGTATAAGTCCACGTCTCGGTTAGTGTGTCGCCGCGCGATTTCAGGAAGCAGCGCAGTTCGACAGGATCGCTGCTTCCGGGTTCCAGTTCGAAAGACACCCGCATCAAGCCGGAGAATTCATTCTTCAGGACAGTCAGGTTGCTGATTTTTCCGGATGACGCCGATACAACCGGTGTAATGGACTCATACGGCGTTTTTCCGGCCGGCGAAGGGACGCTGAAATCGATTACGAACAATCTTATGTCAGGATTTTTCCCATACACCCCGCCTCCGCGTCCGGTACGCGTTGAAAGCGTTTTGCCTCCTGGAGGACAACCGGGCAGCTCGAGGCAGAAATGGATCCGGTATGAGATATCAATGCTGTCACCCGCCAGGGCGGGCTTCTCCGGAACCCAGAAGGCGACGATGTTATCGTTGATTTCCATTTCCGAAGGTATCTGAACCAGCTCTACAGAACCTTTTCCCCACCTGCCTATGGGCTCCACCCATGAACTGGGGCGTTTTTGATAGAGGGCTTCCAGATCCTGGTAGTGATCGAAATTCCGGTCTCTCTGGAAGAGGCCGAACCCCCGGGGATTGTCGTTCTGGAAAGAATTTACACACAAAACGGAAGGATTCACCAGGGGCCGCCATATCCATTCGCCGTTTCCGGAGGCTATGAGGAGGCCGTCCGAATCATGAACCTGGGGGCGGAAATCATCTGCACGATATTCGGAGGCGGGCCCGTGCAGATACATGCTGGTCAGCGGAGATATTCCCAGCTTCCTGACGGATTTCCGGAATATCAGTTTCGCCCTGGTCTCCACGGTCGTATCGGATCCGGGGGTGATTATGAAGCGATAGGCCCCTGCTGCGCTGGGACTGTCGAGCAGGGCGTAGATTGTGATCGACTTTGCATTCCTGTCAGGTTTTTCAATCCAGAATTCCCGGAAAAAAGGAAATTCCTCCGGCGAGGTAAGGCCTGTATCTATGGCGAGGCCGCGGGCGGACAACCCGTATGCCTGGTCCCGGCCCACCATGCGGAAATAGCTTGCGCCAAGAAAGGCGCCGATCTCGCGCGGCTCTGAATGCTCATAGAGAGGATAGAAGATCTGGAATCCGGCGAATCCCAAATCATCCTGCAAGTCCGCCGGCAGATGGTTGCGGCCGTGGTCAAAGAAAGCCATGGAAAAGGGTATTCTTCTCACCATCCCATTCTCGACGACGTTTATTGCCACCTTTCTACTGAAATAGAATCCCCTGTGAAAGAACCTGATCGTGAAAGGAACACCGTCTTTTATCCACAGAGTTTTTTCCGCACGGAAACGAATATCCCTGTACTGATCATAATTGAGATTGCGGATGATGTCCGGCAGAGGCGGATTTGAGTCTGTAAAAGGACGACCGGCGAGGCTTTCAGCCAGGCAGGATACGTCCTCGAAATTGAAGGAATGCCGGGGGTTTTTTTCTGTCGGTCGGCCTGAGGCTGCGGCAGCCGGGGATCCGGAGAAGACGATCAGCAGTATTCCGAGAATCAGGCAGGCCGGAATAACTGGAAGATATCCTCTGTGCGCCATGCAAAAATTTTAGGATCGTGTTTTTCGATTTTCAAGCTATTTGTGAATAAATCTTATTTAATCTTATCCAGACGGCAGAATCGGCGCTTATCGCCTACGCCGTTAACGCATACCCGGAATTTCTGACAGAGTCCAAAATCATAATGCCCGAAAGTTCCGGATTTAGGAATTTATAGTTTCGGCGTGAACTTTGACAGGTCATAAATCTCCAGCGCCTTCTCTACGGCCGACGTTTCGAAGACCATCTTTTCGAAGCCGTTTTCACCGAAGAGTTCGCGCTCCTTGTCCTCGAACTTCTCTCCCAGATCGGCGTATTCGGAGGGTGAAAAAACCGCGCGGATTGCGGGAAAGAGGACAGTATCCTCCCGTGCCTTGTGCGGCCGGTACATTCGGGTGAAGAGCGAGAGGTAATTTGCTATCTGCCCGCGGATTTTTTTCTCCTTGATGTTCGAACTGCCAACGTGACTCATGATGTATCCGGTGAGCCGGCGGCCGGCCCGATGCTGATCGAGCAGGATTTTGACCAGATCCGCGTGCATTCCTTTCTCTCTGAATCTCGGGAAGAGATAATCCTCCTCTAGCTTCTCATGGTAATTCTCAATGAACCGTCTCACAATACCCGCTGACCCGGCAAGCGCGCTGGCCGGCAATTCCTTGTCAGTTCTCATCCTCCGCAGGATTTCTTCATAGATAAGGAGAATACGGCTCAGTACGCCGTGCTCCCTCATTAGGTCTTCCGCCGGCGATATTTCCGGGGCTGATACCGCGCCCTTGGCATTCTTTTCCGTCATTGACAGCCGCATGGAGAAAACGGACACCGCCGCACTTACGCCGACGAGTTTCCCCATGTTCTGCAAAAAAGCTCTTCTGGAGCGATGTCTTTCCATTATTGCAACTCCTTTCCTGCTGCAGGCTGCCTCCCGAAGAATTCATTTGCAAATTTAATACACAACATGCGGCAGCACTATAGGAAAAATCCCGATATTGAATGTGTAAATGCCTTGAATCCCCATCCTCTGCGGGATGATCTCTTCTGCCGACTTTCCGGCGGATAAGGTTTTCGGACGTATATAATCAGGGATACCCTTGCATTTTTCCCGGGAGCGGGTAAGATGAAATATCGCGGATCGGGGGTAGGCAGGCGCAGACCTTGAAGAGCAGTCTTAAACCGGGAGGGACCATGAAAAACCAGGAGCTTGCCAAAATTTTTCACGAGATATCCGAATATCTCGAAATGGAGAACGTGCCTTTCAAACCGTATGCCTATCAGAAGGCGGCGATTACTCTGGAGAGCCTGAAAGAAGACATCGAGGATATCTACAGGAGGGGAGGGATCAAATCCCTGAAAGAGATCCCTGGAGTAGGCGAGAGCATCGCCGTAAAGATAGAAGAATATCTGAAAACGGGCAAACTCAGATACTATGAAGAATTCAAAAAAAAGATGCCGATCGATCTTGATGAACTCGTCAGAGTGGAAGGGATGGGGCCCAAGAAAGCCGGAATCCTCTATTCGAAATTGGGGATCAAAAACCTGAAGGATCTGGAAAAGGCGGCCAGGGCTCACCAGATCGCTCCTCTCTTCGGATTCGGCGAGAAGACCGAAAAAAATATCCTGGAGGCTCTGGAATTTTTGAAGAAAAGCAAGGGGCGGTTTCTTCTGGGAGAAGTTCTGCCAATCGCCATGGAAGTGCTGGATAGATTGAGCCGGCTTAAAGAGGTCGAAAAGATAGACATGGCAGGCTCGTTGAGGAGAATGAAAGAGACAATCGGCGATGTCGACTTTCTCGTCATTTCACGGGACTCGTCCAAGGTAATGGAATATTTCGTCACCCTGCCGGGTGTTGTAAAAGTATGGGGGAAGGGGCCCACCAAATCGTCCGTAAGAATGAAAGAGGGAATCGATATGGATGTCAGGGTCATCCCTCCCCGGAGTTACGGAGCGGCTCTGCTGTATTTCACCGGGTCCAAGGAACACAATATAGCCCTGCGGAAGATAGCTATTGACAGAGGTTTCAAGCTGAGTGAATATGGTCTATTTGAGAATTCGAAGACAGTCGCCTCGGAAACGGAGGAAGAAATATACGAGAAACTGGATATGCCGTGGATACCGCCGGAAATGCGGGAGAACCGGGGAGAGATCGAAACGGCCCTCAAGGGGAAGCTTCCGGAGCTTATCTCGGAGAAGGACATCAAAGGGGATCTGCATATCCACTCGAACTGGGACGGCGGCGCGAATTCGATAGAAAAGATAGCGGAGGCCGCGATGGCACTGGGTTACAAGTACATCGGTATCGCCGATCACACGAAATTTCTGAAAATCGAGCGCGGCCTGGATGAGAAAAGAATCATCGAGAGAAACCGGGAAATCGACGGCATCAACAAAAAACTCAAGTCGTCCGGTCGCGATTTCAGAATTCTGAAGGGATGCGAAGCCAACGTCATGGCCGACGGTTCCATAGACTTGGAGGACGATGTTCTGGCGCAATTGGAGTTTGTCATAGCCGGCGTGCATTCGCAGTTCAAGATGACCAGGGCGCAGATGACCGAAAGGATCATCAGAGCCATGAGAAATCCCCACGTTGATATCATTTCGCATCCAACCGGAAGGATCCTGAAGCGCCGGGACGAGTACGAAATCAATTTCGAGGATATTTTGAGAGTTGCCAAAGAGGAGAAAAAAATCCTGGAGATCAACGCCGTTCCCGACAGGCTGGATTTAAATGACATCAATATCATGAGGTCCGTAAAGGCCGGAGTAAAAATGATCATCAATACGGATGCCCATCATCTGGATCAGCTCTACCTGATGAAATTCGGCGTGGCCCAGGCCCGCCGGGGCTGGGCCGGGGGTAAAGACATAATAAACACCTGGCCCGTCGGCGACCTGATAAGTCTGATGAAGTGATCTTCGAAAGGCATTCGCCCTTGGCCTGTTTTTTTCCTGGAGCCCGATGCCTTATTAAAAATGGCATGTCCGCGTCATGCACCCGCCCGAGTACTCCGGGTCGGCCGAGATCAGGTCTCCTTTCACCGTGCCGGCGGCGGCTTCCTCCCTGGAGCCGTATGAAAGCACCTGGTCCTCCTTGCTTCCATACCGGTAAATTGTGATACCCTTGCATTTCAGCGCGTAAGCCAGCCAGTAAATGTCTTTCACGTCACTGATAGTCGCCTCGGCGGGCAGGTTGATGGTCTTGGATACGGAATTATCGGAATGCTTCTGGAATGCGGCCTGGATCAGCAGATGCTGCCTCGGCGGAACATCAAAGGCGGTCACGAATATTTTTCGTATGCGGGACGGAATCTCTTTCACATCTTTCAAGGAGCCGTACTGAGCGATTTTTGCGAGGAGATCCCTTTTGTAGAATCCCATTTTCTTTGCCGTCTCTTCGAAGATGGGGTTGATCTCGAAGAGTTTCGTGCCGGAGAGCACGTTTCGGACGAAACTGATCGCGAACAGGGGCTCTATCCCGCTTGAGCACCCGGCCACGATGCTGATTGTCCCGGTCGGGGCGATTGTATTGACGGTGGCATTCCGCAATTTGAGATTGTTCCTCTCGTGTATCGATCCGCTGTAGTTCGGGAATGTACCCCTTTCTTCCGCAAGCGACATCGAGGCGTTCAGGGATTCCCGATGGATGAATTCCATGAGTCTGTCCGCGACATCCACGGCTTCTTTCGAAGTATACGGGATATTCAGCTTGATAAGCATGCCCGCGAAGCCCATGACGCCGAGCCCGATCTTTCTGTTGCCGTACGTGATATCCCCGATCTCGCAAAGCGGGAATCTGTTCACTTCGATGACGTCGTCGAGGAAACGTATCCCCCAGTATATCCGGTCTCTGAGTTTTTCCCAGTCCAGGGAATCTCCTTTCACCATCTTTTCCAGGTTGATCGAGCCCAGATTGCAGCTCTCATAAGGAAGAAGGGGCAGCTCTCCGCAGGGATTTGTGGCCTCCAGCGGTCCGATCAGAGGAGTGGGGTTCTTCCTGTTGATCTCGTCCAGGAAGACGAGCCCAGGGTCTCCTGTACGCCAGGCCGCGCTGGTGATGAGGTCGAATATGGCCCGGGCATTCACGCTCCTCGTTTTTTTTCCTGTTCGCGGGTTGATCAGGTCGAAATCTTTGTTCTTTCGAGCGGCCTCCATAAACGCGTCGGTGATTCCGACCGACAGGTTGAAATTGGAAAAACGCCCCTGCTCCATTTTTGCCTCGATGAATTCTATGATATCCGGGTGGCTGCAGTGCAGGATGCCCATGTTCGCGCCGCGCCTGCGCCCGCCCTGGACAATAATCTCCGTCGCCTTGTCAAAGATACCCATGAAAGAAACAGGTCCGGAAGCCTCCCCTTTTGTGGAGTTGACCAGATCTCCTTTCGGCCTGAGGCGGGAAAAATTGAAACCGGTGCCGCCGCCGGTCTGATGGATACGGGCCATATGCTTGAGAGATCCAAAAATGCCGTCGATGGAATCCTCCACCGGGAGCACGAAGCACGCGGAAAGCTGGCCGAGAGCAGTGCCTGCGTTCATGAGCGTCGGCGAATTGGGCATGAATTCCAGATTGCGCATCATCTGGAAGAATTTTTCTTCGACCATAGCCGGCGTAAAACCTGATTTGAAGCTGTTTTCCGCCCCTGCTACATGACGGGCAACCCTCCTGAAAAGTTCGCCGGGTGTCTCGATGACCGTGCGTTGCTCGTTTTTCAGGAGATACCTCCTCTTGAGGACTTCCATCGTGTTGACCGGGAATTTCAAATCGTCTCTCAGCCCCAGTGCGGCTTTCGTCATCCGAATGTCGCTTCTCCCCTCTCTGTAAAGGATGTAGCTTTTCGCTATCGTGCTGTACCCTTCGCTCATCAGGGTCGTTTCAACGGCATCCTGAATGGCTTCCACATCGGGAATCCTGTTTGCGAATTCGTCCGAAATCTTTCCGACCACCAGGCCCGAAATTTTTTCCGCCACCTGCTGCGCCGCCCGGCGGTCGGCCAGGGTCTCGAAAGCGGCGCGCTCAACGGCGTTTTTGATTTTGTCCGGATCGAATTCGACAATCGAACCGTCCCTTTTCCTGACCTTGCACGGCTGTCTGGTCTCATCCATGGTTTTCCTCCGTATTCGCAGAGCAATGCCTTCCACTCTTGAATTTCCGTTTGTAATGTACTATACAATAGCAAGCGGTTTCAACCATGGTCCTGCTCCTTGCGGCCGGAATCTAAAAGCGCACGGGTGTTCATGTTCGTGAGGATTGGTATTGAACAGCGCTTTTCTATTTGTGTATACTTAATACTGTTAAAGAACACTCATCGGTCCGCCACGTCAGTTTGCCCTTTGAAGGTTAAAGTGTAAGACGTAATGTGTTTTCTCAGCTTTGACACTTTGTCCTTGTGATTCTAAAGATGCCGAGGTTTGGAAACAGGCTTGAAAAAGGAGAAGGGGACATGGACAAGACAATCTCGATTCTTGGCTTTGCAGGCAGTCTGCGGAAGGGTTCTTATAACAAATCTCTCCTTCGCGCCGCCGCCGAAATGGTGCCCGGCGACGCCGTGCTCGAGATCTTCGATCTCGAAGGGCTTCCCCAGTTCAACCAGGACCTGGAGAATCAACCCACGGAAAAGGTGAGGGAATTCAAGGCGAAAATCAGGGCCTCTGACGCCATTCTGATCGTCACTCCGGAATACAATTATTCCCTCCCCGGTGTGTTGAAAAACGCTATCGATTGCGCCTCCAGGCCGTACGGAGACAATGCTTTCGATGGAAAACCCGTGGCCGTGATGGGTGCTTCCATCGGCGCACTGGGGACGGCAAGGGCTCAGTATCACTTGCGGCAGTGTTTTGTTTCCCTGAATATGTCTCCGGTAAACCAGCCGGAAGTGATGGTCGCCTTCGCGCAGGATAAATTCGATGAAAAAGGACGGCTGAAAGACGAGGCGGCCAGAGGGAAAATAGGTCAATTGCTTGTAAACCTGGTAGCCTGGACAAGAAAGCTGAAATGTGACGAAGCTCAGAAAACGAGAGGATGAGAAAGCTGTTATGTCGCCAGCTTCTCTCCTCCCCTCAACCTCCTGCTTCCTCGCGTGGACGGCGGCGCGCTCTTTTTATTTCACGGCTTCTTTCAGGCCCTTGCCTGCAGTAAATTTGGGCACTTTTCTGGCTTTGATCTTGACGGGTTCTCCTGTTCTGGGATTCCGCCCCTGACGCGCGGCCCTTTTCGATACGCTGAAAGAGCCGAAGCCGGGCAGGGTCACTCTGTCCCCCTTTTTCAGCGCTTTCCGTATGCTCTCAAAGACGCTGTTTACGGCCATTTCCGCCTCTTTCTTACTGCACACGACTTTTGCGACTTCCTCAACCAGATCTCCCTTGTTCATACGGACCTCCTGTGATTTTGAATTGGCTCATCTGCGCCTGCAGGAGCGATGGTTCCCGGGCCGGCAGATGTGTAAATACCTTTTATACATTACTTCAATTTCAAAGGACTTTCAACTGCTGTTCCTATTTTTGCTTGCTGCTTATTCCAAAAGCTCGGTATCGAGTGCGGCTGGTTTCATGTCGGAACAGGCCGGCCCTCCCGGAGGAGTATCGTATCTGCGGGTTTCCATGGCGCCGGTTCGTGGAGATTCTCCTATCGCCGCGCGCAGCTTCCGTCAAAGAGAAAAAGAAGTTCTTCAGAATGAACTTGCGTCTGCAAAACATTTGATGATATGTCCATCCCCTACAGGGCACGGAGGTGTAAATAAGCATTGCCTGCTTAGAAGTTGACCGAATACCGATCCTCTCCCGAAAACCTTGGTTTTGAGATCTGAAGAAAATTCAACAGCAAAATAGAGCGAGACGAAGGCGAAACGCTGGAGCCGCGGCCCGGGCTTCTTGTGGACCTTCAAGTCGGTACAATAGGAGGGACAGGGTCCATCCTTTCCACGCGTTTTCCGCCGGTTCGGTCGAAGGAGAAGTTTTTATGTATTGTGAAAAAAATACGATCAGCGCCCACTTGAAATCTCTTCGAGATGCGCCAGAACTGCCTGGCGGCGCCCGGACGATCCGCCTTTCAATACCAAAATGGATCATTCTGGTGATCGTGTCCGCCGCCGTCCTGCTTCTGGCGGATCAGCGGGTGATATCCGCGGCCGACTGGTACATCGATAATGCTGCCGGCGGGATGAATAACGGCACCTCCTGGGAAAACGCATGGAGGGACTTCTCTGACGTCGTCTGGGGCGCATCCGGTGTGAAGGCAGGCGATACAATCTATATAAGCGGGGGGAACTTCAATTCCTTCAGGAATTACTCCGGTTCTCTCAATATCGCGGCGAGCGGGGCGCAGGATTTCCCGATCACCATCAGGCCCGGGCAGGATGCGGGACACAATGGCACGGTTGTTTTCAACGGGGGTCCTGCGAGCTGCATCACGGCCTATAACCGCTCGTATATTGTCATCGACGGAAATGTGGGCGGAGCGGCGAGATTTCTATTTCAGAACGGGGTGATGGGCGTGTGGAACGCGCTGATCGACACGAGCGGCATGGATCACTTTATTGTGCGCTACTGCGAATTCAAGACAGCCACCATCGGGCTCAATTCAACTTACTGTGTCGCTTCCGAGTTCGATCACAACTATTTTCATGACATGCGGGGCGAAGCCGCGCTTCGCCTCGACGGATCGCATGGCGAGGGTGCGGAGGGACCCGGGTGGTGGGATTCGAACAAGATACACGATAATATTTTCCTCGCGGACGCACCCTCCGACGGGGCGGGTATCGCGACGGACCAGATTCAGGGGACGTCGGCTCTTTCCATATACAACAATATCATAGAATACCAGCCTGGACCGAATTACGGCTGGCAGCACCCCGATGGTTGCCAGGTTTCCGGCAATTACAATAAAATCTACTCGAACCGTTTCAGAAACTGTCCCAATGCGGCCGTCTCCATGGATTACGGAGGATCATCTAACGGGCATTATTATATCTACAACAATGTGATCGAGTGCACAGTCGCTTCGTGGAGCGGTTACATGAAGGCCTGGGACCTGAACATGCAGAGCCCTGGAATGGTCGTCGATGATATGCTCTTTGCGAATAACACAGTGTGCGGGATCAATCATACCCATACAATCGCGGTGCACGTGTGGGATCCGAGCATACGGCTCACGAACTGGAAGATCATGAACAATATCTTTTATCAGTGCGGGGAGATGGGCGGTGGCACGGTTATCCTCATAGACAGGGGTGATTACGCCATGGGCGTGGACGTGGTGATCGACTATAATCTTCTTAACGACGGGGGCCAGGGTGGAAAGGTCATCGATATCGGCGGGCAAAAGTATACACAGCCGCATCCTCGGGAGAATACCCCTCAGTTTGTATCTTATACTTACCGGGGGGCCTACAACGATTACCACCTCCAGCCGGCGGACAGCGGAGCCAGAGGACGAGGCATTTCCCTTTCTTCCATATTCACCACGGACAGGGACGGCAGCGGGCGGTCCTCCGGCGCCGCCTGGGATATCGGCGCTTACGAATCCGGGGCGTCGTCCTCATCGAGAAGAACTCTCAGCGCGCCCCGGGATTTGAGAATCACCAAATGATCGGTCTTATACCTTCTCCCCAGCCTTTCCTGTTGAACAATAATGTGTTTTGGAATATAGAAAAGTAAATGAAATCAGTCGTGAGGATGCTGTCACAGACAGAGGGTGGAGAAAAACAGGAGAGATCTTATGGGGAAAAAATCGCCCGAGGCGGAGAAAAAGCCCGGCGACAGGGACCTCTATTCGTCGGAGCGCCTGGTCAATGAGAGCAGGATACTATACAGTCTTCTCCAGGGGACGCCTATCCCCACTTTTGTAATCGACAACGACCACAGAGTGATTTATTGGAACAAGGCGCTGGAAGAGCTGAGCGGGATTCCCGCCGGTGAGATAACAGGGACAAGACAGCACTGGAGGGCCTTTTATGCTTCAAAGCGGCCCTGCATGGCGGATTTGCTGGTGGCAGAGGCGTTCGAGGGGATCGAGAGGTGGTATGCCGGCAAATACAGCAAATCGAGCCTGGTCGATGAGGCATACGAGGCGACGGATTTCTTCCCCGACCTGGGAGAAGGGGGGCGATGGCTCCGTTTTACGGCGGCGGCCGTGCGGGATTCTCATGGCAGCCTGGTGGGAGCAGTTGAAACCCTCGAAGATATTACTGAGCGCAAGAGAGCCGAGACAGCGCTTATTGAAAGCGAAAGCAAGCTCCAGAATGTAATCGAGGGTTTTCCCATTCCCGCATTTCTTATCAACCGTGATCATCGGGTCACGCACTGGAACAGGGCACTGCAGGAACTGAGCGGCATTCCCGCTCGGGAAGTGATCGGGACGGCCGATCACTGGCGGGCCTTCTACAAGAAGGAAAGGCCCTGCATGGCGGACCTGCTGGTCGATCAGGCACTGGACGAGATCGGCAGATGGTACGGCGATAAGGTCGGGAAATCACTCATAGAGGAGGCGTACGAGGCGACTGATTTCTTCCCTGACCTGGGGCGTTCAGGGAAGTGGCTGCGCTTCACCGCGGCCGTGGTGCGCAATCCTGGCGGTGCCATCATCGGCGCCATTGAAACGCTCGAGGATATAACCGGTCAGAAGAAGGCCGAGCAGGAACTGCGCAAGGCTCATGATGAGCTGGAGATCAGGGTTCAGGAGAGGACAAAAGAGCTGATCGAGTCTTCAAGGGCTCTCAAAGCGGAAGTGGTTGAGAGGCGCCAGGCGGAACAGACCTTGAAGAAGCGCGAGAAGGAACTGAAGATAAAATCGGAAAATCTGGAGAAAGTGAATACCGCGCTCAAAGTCCTGCTCAAGCAGCGTGAAGATGACAAGAAAGAGCTCGAAGAAAAAATCCTGGCCAATGTCAAAGAAGTGCTGCTGCCTTATATTGAAAAGCTGAAAAGGACGAAGCTGGATGATTATCAGGCGGAAAACTTACGTGAAATAGAGACAAACCTCAAGGATATAATTTCTCCCTTTATCAGAAGCCTCACCACAAAGTACCTCAACCTCACTCCGAGGGAAGTCCAGATAGCCAGCCTCGTCAAGGAAGGAAAGACAACTAAGGAAATCGCAGAACTCCTTAATACATCTACAGCCGCGGTGGATTTTCATCGTAACAACATCCGCATAAAACTCGGTCTGAAAAACAGGAAAGCGAACCTGCGGACCCATCTTCTGTCGTACCTGAGTTATTAGGAAAATCCTCATATTCCCCTCGAATTCTATTCATATTGCGCTTGTCTTTAACGTCTATTATATTAAAGTCAAAAGTAATATTTACAAATAATGATCTTTGGAAATCCTCTCAGAAAATATTAGGTATACTGAAGGCTAAAGGCGAAGGGAGAAGGGCGAAAGGCAGGTCAAGGCCGGGTTTAGCGGCAATCAGGTAAAATGGTGGAAACCAGGAAAGGAGGGCCATCATGAAAGGATACGCAACCAAGTTGGTCGATCTTATCGACCGGAGTCCGAATGAAATCGCGAAACACTGGTGCCGGGACGTAAAGAAAAATCAGAGGACCCCGTCGTTTCATGCCCTCTCGGATGAAGAGTTGATGCCGATGGCGATAGAGTTTTACGGAAATTTTCGTGATATCTTCTTTGCCGATCAACCCTTCGAAAAGGCTAAAAAGCTTTTCGGTAAATACGCGGAAGATCGCTACAGGCAAGGCATACCGGTCCAGGAGGCTATTTACGCGCTCGTCCTCATGAGGAGACATATCTGGCTTTACGCAGAATTCCAGGCCATCTTCTGCTCGGCGGTGGAGCAGCAGCAGGCGGCGGAGAGCCTTAACCGGACCATCCTTATGTTTGACTACGCTATTTATGTGATCACCGAAAAATATCAGTCTCTGATCAGAGCGGAGGTGGAGAAAAACCTGGGCGGGATGAAGATGATCCTGCATAACAGGCCTGCAGAGACGTATCAATATGTGATCATTTCAGCGCTTGTCATCGCGGCCGGTGTGCTCTCCTATATTTCCCACGCTGTAATGTCAACGGGTATACTCTTTACTCACTTGTTTTACATTCCTATCGTACTCGCCGGAATATGGTTCAGGAGCAGGGGCATAGCTGTCGCCTTCATCCTCGCGGCCATCCTGCTGGCAAGCCATGTCGTCTTCCTCAGAAATGTCCCCCTGATCGATAATCTGGTGCGGGCATCCATGTTCATTTTCGTCGGCGCCGTTGTGGCCAAACTCACCGAAGGTCTTATCAGGTCGGGCTTTATCCTGGAGCGTGCGCAGAGCGAGGAAGGCAAGGGATTTTCCGGATATCACCCCGATAAGGTTCAGAATGAAAAAGGAGCGGCGACGTGAACGGCGAAAACAATCAGGGAGTCATAATATCCGTGCGTGGAAGCGTTATCGACGTCCGTTTCGAAAAAGGAAGGGTGCCTGCCATTCGGAACGTCCTCAGGGCCGGGGAGGATGGGAATGTCCGGATTGAGGTCATGACACAGCTCAATGACGAGGTCGTGAGGGGCATCTCTCTGAACCCGACACAGGGACTGGCAAGGGGCTCCAGAGTCATGGACACCGGCGGACCTTCCACTGTTCCCGTGGGAAAGGAGCTCCTCGGGAGGGTGTTCAACGTCTTCGGTGAAACAATAGACGAAGGGGGGGAGCTGCAAGTCAAGATCCGACGCCCCACCCACGGGGCGCCGGTGCCCATAACGCAGCAGTCCACTGTTTCTGAGATATTTGAAACGGGCATCAAGGCGGTCGACGTACTCTGCCCGCTGGAGAGAGGCGGCAAGGCGGGACTCTTCGGGGGGGCCGGCGTGGGGAAAACAGTCCTTCTTATGGAAATGATCCATAACATGGTCGGACGTCATGAGGGTATCAGCATTTTCTGCGGTGTGGGTGAACGCTGTCGTGAAGGCGAAGAGCTCTATCGGGAAATGAAAGAGGCCGGTGTACTCGGGAATACCGTGATGGTATTCGGGCAGATGAACGAGCCTCCGGGAGCCCGGTTCCGGGTGGGACATACCGGCCTGACAATGGCGGAATATTTCCGCGATGACGAGCGTCAGGATGTACTTCTGCTTATAGATAATATATTCCGCTTTATCCAGGCCGGGATGGAGGTATCGGGGCTTATGGGACTTCTCCCGTCCAGGCTGGGTTATCAACCCACACTGGCCTCTGATCTGGCGGAGCTCGAAGAACGGATATGCAATACCACGTCGGGCGCGATCACGTCCATCCAGGCCGTGTATGTGCCGGCCGATGATTTTACGGATCCTTCGGCCACTCACACGTTCAGCCACCTGACAGCCTCCATCGTGCTCTCGAGGAAAAGGGCGAGCGAGGGGTTTTACCCCGCCATCGATCTCCTCCAGTCGAATTCGAAGATGCTCATGCCGGGAATCGCTGGCGAAAGGCATTACCGGATAGCACAGGAAATCCGCAGGAACCTGACCGTGTATGAAGAGTTGAAGGACATCATCGCCATGTTGGGCATAAACGAGCTCTCAAGAGAAGACCAGAGGACCGTCTTCCGCGCCCGCCGTCTGGAGAGATTTTTCACCCAGCCTTTCTCCGTTACGGAACAATTCATCGGCAAGAAGGGCAAAATGGTTTCGCGCGAAGAGGCACTGGACGGCTGCGAAAGGATACTCAATGATGAATTCGCGGAATATCCTGAAAGCGCCCTCTACATGATCGGCTCCGTTGACGAGGCGGTAAAGGGATGAGGAGAGCGTAATGAGACTCAAGATCATGCTGCCGGATGAAATCTTTCTTTCAGAAGAGGTGACGAAAATCGTGGCCGAGGCCGAAAACGGGTTTTTCTGTCTTCTTCCCCGGCATGTGGATTTCGCCGCCGCTCTGGTTCCGGGTGTATTCTCATATGTGGGCGGCGAGGGGGAGATGTACCTGGCCATTGATGGAGGAACGATTGTAAAACGCGGCTCCGAGGTCCTCGTCTCGACGCGAAATGCGGTAAAGAGCCCGGAGCTCGGAACGATCAAGGAAGTGGTCGTAAAGCAGTTTGAGGAAATAGACGAGCGTGAGAAAAAGGCCCGAAGCGCTGCAGCGAAACTTGAAATCGATCTTTTGCGCCGTTTCATGGAGCTGAGAGAACATGGCTGAAAAGAAACTATCACCGGCGGAACGCAGGCGCAGGATTGCCGAGGCCTTCACGGCCAAGGTCGGCACTAAAGAGGCCAGGAGGATCAAAGGCAGGACGCAGAAGGACAACGGGCTTTGGTTCGGCCTCGGCGTCGCCGGTATCGTCGGCTGGTCGGTGGCGATACCGACTCTGCTGGGTGCGGCGCTCGGCATATGGATCGACCAGACCTGGCCGAGCCGGTTTTCCTGGTCGCTCATGCTCCTGGTGCTGGGTGTCGGCCTGGGATGTCTGAACGCCTGGTACTGGGTCAAAAAATCCCGCGAGAAAATTATTCGGGATTGAGGGAGGTGGAAATGTCGGAACCTGCCCGGATCATGATCCCCTGGATTGCGGGGATGGCGCTTGGGACACTTTACTTCAGCGGGCTCTGGTATACCGTCAGGAGACTTCCTGATTCGAAGAATCCACTGTTGTCCCTGTCCCTGAGTTTCCTCGCGAGGGTGTCGATGGTGCTGTCCGGTTTTTACTTCGTAATGGGCGGCCGGGGGGACTGGTTGGCCGCGGCACTCTTCGGCTTTCTGATCGCAAGAGAAATTTTCATGCGGCAGTTCAGGCACGCATTGACTGTCAGAAAAAGGAGCTGATATGGAGATCGTCCCGATAAATCAGATCAGTCCGGACCAGGTTATCTTTTTTCAGTGGGGCTGGATAGTCATAAATGCGACGCTGGTCTACACGTGGCTGGTGATGGCTCTTATTGTGATAGGGTCCGTGCTTATAACGAGGAATATCTCTCCGGGCAGGACCATATCCCGATGGCAGAACGCCCTGGAGATAATATTGAGCAGTGTTCGCTTCGAGATCCGTCAGATTTCAAAGGACGGAGCCGATAGTTATTTTTCCTTTATAGGGACACTTTTTCTTTTCATCCTGTTCTCCAATATATTGACGGTCATCCCCGGATATGTCGCTCCCACATCGGCCCTCAGCACGACTTCGGCGCTGGCCGTACTGGTATTCTTCGCCGTCCCTCTTTTCGGGATCACAAAGCAGGGTCTGATAGAATATATCAAGGAGTATTTCCGGCCCAACTTTATCTTTTTCCCATTTCATGTCATGGGCGAATTCTCGAGGACGCTCGCGCTGGCGGTTCGGCTTTTCGGAAATCTCATGAGCCATGAAAAGGTTATAGCCATTCTTCTGGCCGTCACCCCTTTGTTTTTTCCGGTCGTAATGCAGGCGCTCGGTCTTATTATAGGTCTGATTCAGGCCTACATCTTTGCCATACTTGCGATGGTTTATATCGCGTCAGCGTCTCAAGCGCACGAAGAAGCAGGGCACAATGAAAACAACTCCAAATAAAGAAAGGAAGGATGAATTATGGACAGCGTAAGCATAGTTGCGGCGGCATCGATTATTGCAGCGGCGATCTGCATGTGTATCGGTGCGATCGGTCCGGCACTGGGGCAGGGCCGGGCAGTGCACAGTGCGTTGAGCTCGATCGCCCAGCAACCGGATGAGAGGAACTCCCTTACCCGAACCCTCTTTGTCGGACTGGCCATGATCGAGTCCATTGCGATTTACTGCTTTGTGATCTCGATGATTCTTGTCTTCGCCAATCCCTTCTGGGGGTACATAATCAAAAGAGCCGGAGGATGATCCATGCACATCGACTGGTTTGTTTTTTTCGCCCAGATCGTGAATTTCCTGATCCTCCTCTTTCTGCTGAAAAAGTTTCTTTACGGCCGGATCCTGGGCGCCATAGACGCGCGGCAGGCGCAGATTTCAGCGGATTTCGAGAAGGCGGAAAAAGCGCTGGAAGAAGCCCGTCGGTCCGCATCGCTGAGCAGCAAGCGCCTTCAGGAGTTGGAGAGCGCGTCGGAGGGGATGATGAACAAGGCCAGAGAGGAAGCCGAGGCTTACCGCAAGGAGCTTATGGAGCGTGCCCGGGAAGAGGTGGAGCTCATCCGGAACCGCTGGATCGAGACCATCCGTTCGGAGAGGGAGAATTTTTTCCGGGAGCTCCGCCGTCTTGCGGGGGCCCAGATCTACTCGATAACCCGGCGTGTACTGAAGGACCTGGCCGACCTGGATATCGAAAAAAGGATAGTCCAGATACTTGCTGAGCGCATGGAGAAGATGAGCGGGGCGGAGAGGGAGAAAATAGGAAGACTGATGAGGCCGGGGGAAAAGATCCTGGTCCAGTCCGCTTTCGATATCCCTCCGGAGGCCCGTGAGGAGCTCAACGGCGCCATCCACAAGAACATCCGGCCGGAAATCGATGTGACGTATGAAAAATCGGATGATGTCGTATCCGGTTATGAAATGCGGATCAACGGATACAAAATCGCCTGGAGCATGAAAGATTATCTCGATACTTTGGAGGAGAAATTTTATCATGTCCTGTACGAGGAATCGCTGGACCAGAAATAGACATACTGAAAAAGGGGTGGCGCGATGGATTCCGCATCGGAGAGAGAAGAGATAAAATCGTTCCTTGAGGGCACTTTCAGGACAATGGACAGCGTCCTTTCGGACCAGCAGCAGGAGCTGAGGCGGCGCGAAATCGGGACCGTGAAGTACGTTGGTCAGGGGATTGTCCGGGTGAGCGGACTTCCGAATATAAGGGCCGAAGAGATTGTTCTCTTCCCGAGAAATCTGCAGGGTCTCGTCTTCAATATCGATCCCGAGGAGATCGGGGTAATTCTGCTCGGCCCCAGCGAGCACGTGCAGACAGGAATGGAGGTCGGGCGCACCGGGCGCGTCCTGGACACCCCTGTCGGGGAAGACCTGATCGGACGGGTGGTGGACGCCATCGGGCGCCCTCTTGACGGCCTCGGCGACATCAGAATCGTCAGGAGATTACCCGTAGAGCGGGAGGCGCCGGCTGTTATGGCCCGCGATCCTGTTACTGTTCCCCTTCAGACGGGGATCAAGGTCATTGACGCCTTGATACCGATAGGCAGAGGACAGCGCGAACTGATTGTTGGTGACCGCCTGACGGGGAAGACGGCGATCGCCGTCGATACCATCATAAACCAGTCGGACAAGGATGTGATCTGCATATACTGCGCGATCGGCAAGAAAACTGCCGATGTCGCCAAGGTCATCGCGGATCTGAAGGAATATAATGCCATGGCTTATACCATTGTTGTCGTGGCTACCGGGGAAGATCCGCCGGGCCTCCAGTTTGTAGCCCCCTATGCCGCGACAACAATGGGAGAGTATTTCATGTCCAAGGGCCGCGATGTCCTTATTGTATATGACGATCTTACTTGTCACGCCCGTGCATACAGAGAGCTTTCTCTTCTGCTCCGTCGTCCGCCCGGGCGGGAGGCCTTTCCCGGGGATATATTCTATATCCATTCAAGACTGCTGGAGCGCTCCACCCATCTCAGAAAAAAATACGGAGGGGGTTCGCTTACGGCGCTTCCCATAGTGGAGACGGAGGCGCAGGATATATCGTCCTATATCCCGACCAACCTGATATCCATTACAGACGGCCAGATTTACCTTTCCCCGCGCCTTTTCCAGAAAGGAATCCTGCCCGCGGTCGACGTGGGGAAATCCGTCTCCCGTGTTGGCGGGAAAGCTCAACTCCCGGCTTACCGGGCTGTGGCCGGCGATCTGCGCATCTCCTACTCCCAGTTCGAGGAGTTGGAGACATTTTCACGGTTCGGCACCCGTCTCGACGAGGCGACCAGGAAGGTCCTTGAGAGGGGATGGCGCGTCCGGGAAATCCTCAAACAGCCGCAGTATAAGCCAATCCGGGTTTCGGACCAGATTGCCGCCCTGATGGCGGTCACGACGGGGGCGATGGACTTGGTTCCGGCCGAAAAAGTACGCCAGGCAGAGGACAATTTGAGGAAATTACTCGCGGAGAAGCATCTTGATCTCTGCGGCCGTATCGAAGCCGGCGAAAAATTAAGCGCTTCCGATCAGGAGACGCTTGCCGGTGCGGCCGCAGAAGCTGCAGGACGCATACAGGGAGGTTGAAAGGTGCAGACGGCTGAGTATCTGAAGAGGAGAATCCAGAGTGCGCAGGACCTGCTCGGAGTCGTGAAGACAATGAAGGCGCTGGCCGCTGTTAGTATCCGACAATATCAGCGCGCCGTCGAATCCCTGACTGAATACAACCGTACGGTTGAGATGGGACTTCAGATCTTGTTGAGGAAAAGCCGCGAATCGGCGGGACCGGCGGAGTCGAAGGCGACGCGGCTTGGGGCCATAGTCTTCGGAACCGACCAGGGGCTCTGCGGGCAGATGAACAATATCATCGTCTCGCACGCCGTGGATGAATTGAACAAAACGGGTGTCGCGGGAGAGAGCCGGATCATCATCGCCGTGGGCATGCGGACGGCGGACCTCCTGGAAGACGCGGGGCAGAAGGTTTTTGAAGTATTGACGACGCCCGGCTCGACGGCGGGGATTACGACCATGGTCCAGGACATAACCATGGTTCTGGAAGACTGGAGATTCAAGAGACAGGTCGGGCAAATGCATCTCTTCTATAATGAATATGTCTCCGGTGCCACCTACCGGCCGAAAGCGCTCCGCATCCTCCCCATAGATGAATCATGGCTCAAAGAGATCAAATCGCGCAAGTGGGAATCAAAATCTCTGCCGTGTTTCACCATGAAATGGGAAGACCTGTTCCGGGCGCTGATCCGGGAATATCTATTCGTCTCCATTTACAGTGCTTTCGCCAACTCCCTGGCCAGCGAAAACGCAAGTCGCCTGGCGGCGATGCAGAGCGCGGAAAAGAACATCGAGGAGCGTCTCGAAGATCTTTTCATCGAGTTCCATCGCCAGCGCCAGATGACGATAACGGAAGAGATCCTCGATATAGTGTCGGGATTCGAGGCGCTCGGCGGCGCCAAGGAGGCAGTACAGTGAAAAGAAACGACTCCGGGAGGGTGCAGGAAAGACAGGAAAGGAGGGATGTTTATGTCCGATAAAAGGGTTTGCTCAATATGCGCCTGGCGCCAGCACTGCCAGAAAAGGTTCATTGTTTCCACGGACGCGCTCTTCAATGTCAACTGTCCCGATTATACGAGAGATATCACGATCAGGGACAGCGATGTCGACTACAAGGTGGTCGAATACCAGTTGGACAGGTGGCGGATGGTAAAGAAACCGAAAAACGATTTTGTCGTAACCATCTCCAGACAGCCCGGAGCTGGCGGCAGCGAGATGGCCCGGTGTCTCGCAGGCGAATTCGGTATGGATCTTATGGGCAGCCAGATCATCCAAAAGGTGGCGGAGAGTTCCAACATGAGTACAAAGGTTGTGGCGACCCTTGATGAGAAGGCCGTTTCCCGGATTGATTCCATGATCAATTCCATGTTCGAGAACAGGCATCTTTCGCCGGATGTCTATTTCCGTCATTTGACACGCGTAATAGCCACAATAGGTGAGCACGGTAACGCAATCATTGTCGGGAGGGGGGCCAATTTCATCCTGCCCAGGGAAAAGACCCTGCGGGTCCGCGTTATAGCACCCCTGAAATACAGGGTCCGCCATTTTATGGATACGCGCGGGCTCTCGCATGCCGAGGCGGTTAAGTACGTGGAAAAAAGGGACTTCGACCGCCAGGGGTTCATCAAGAAATATTTCAAAGTCGACCCGGCCGATCCGGGTCACTACGACATCGTCGTTAACACCGAATCGATCGGAATCCAAGGAGCGACGCAGGTCGTTTCCGGCGCGATCCGGCACCGGATGAAGATCGAAGCCGAAGCGAAAAAGATTACGGCTGCTCGGGCGTGAAGCGGCGATTGTTGTAATTTAAACCAAGAAGGGAGGGATCCGCCATGCAAAGAGTAAGGGATCTTCTGAAAAGCAAGACAAAACAAGTGTGGTCTATTTCACCAAAGTCAACGGTCTTTGACGCCCTGAAGATTATGGGGGAAAAAGAGATCGGGGCGTTGATGGTAATGGACAAGGATGAAGTGCTCGGTATCATCACGGAAAGAGACTACGCGAGGAAGATCGTTCTTCAGGGGAGGACATCGCGCGAAACTCTTGTCGAGGAGATCATGACGCCTTCTGCCAGGATGTATACTGTCAACCCGGATACGCTTGTCGATGACTGCATGGTCCTGATCACGGAGAAGCGCATCAGGCACGTGCCCGTCTTTGACGGCGGTAAGTACGTCGGTCTCATATCGATCGGCGATGTGGTAAAATCCGTCATTTCCCAGAAGGATACACTCATCGACCAGTTGAGCAATTACATAGCCGGAGGCAGATGATGCCCCCCGCGGCGCGCGGTTTCGGATTGAGAATCGAAATTTTATTAAAACACGAGGGTTGAGCATAAAGGAATCAACCCTCGTAAATCTTCTTGACAACAATCTCCCATTTAAAATATTTCATGACGTGAACATGCTGGTTGTCATGAGGTGCAGGCAATTCCTGAAATTCCGTGCATGCAGAATAATTTTTCAGGATTTCTTAATTAACGGCCTGTACGTCGGCAATTGAGGTATTGGATTTTCGAGGGGCACGCATCAACCCAAGCCCGGCTGTATTGCGGGTATTTTTCTGGAGGTCGAATATGAAAAAAGTTCTGACAGCGTGCTTCTTCGTTTTGTTTCTGTCGTCATCTGCGTGTGCCGGCAAGGCTTATTTTTCGATCGGAGGCGGGGGCGGCGCAGAGGCCAAGGCTGGAAATATAAGAATTGAGGCGGGGGGATACACCACCGACAAGGCGCACAATCTTCTTTTCGGCGTCGGCATACCGTTTACGTTCAATCGGGATGAGGTTCCGGCGGGCACTCTTGAGTACCCGGTGCCGCATCCGGATTATACAAGTCTCGGTACCAGAAGAAAAGGCGAGGAGGCGGGGGCGTATTTAAAAGCCGGGTTTGAGCCGGTCTCGAATACGGGAATATTCGTATTCGCGCTGGGCGGCGTCACCTCAGGGAAGGAAATATCTCTTGCTCAGTCGAATGTTACCGGATGGCTCTACGAGCAATCGGAATCCACAAGGAATTATGGCTTGTTCGGCGGCGGCATAGGTTTTTTCCCTAAACATGAGAGCTACTGTCTGCATTTTGAGTATGACAACAGGATGGGATTCACGGGGAATATCGGTTTTACCTGGTAAGGAAAAATTTTTCGGGGGACCTCAGAGGAATTATTGGAAGCGATTCGATCAAGGAGGGGCATAAGGAAATTCAAGAACGATCCCGTATTCGACTCGCATATTCAGGAAATCCCGGAGGCGGCGAGACTGCGGGTATTTTTCTTCGGCGAGTTGGGCGACTTGAAACCGAGAATAATCCGTTTTACTTGGACAGCTTGGCCATCATTCTTTTCATTGCATCGTGATGATCTTTAGACGTGCGGATTACCCCTACATGAGAGGATATCAGATCGAGCGCAGTGCGAAGATCGAGTCGACAGCTTTGATAAGTCGCCCGCTTCGTGGTCCGGATAGCGAGCCCGGGACCATCCGCCAGCCTTCGGGCAAACCGGTATGTTTCTTCTATAAGCTTGTCAGCCGGATAGACTCTATTAACCATGCCGATGCGCAATGCTTCGCCGGCGTCAATGAAATCGCCCGTCCAGAACAATTCGAGGGCTTTTGCGATGCCGACAAGTCTCGGCAGGTAATAGCATCCTCCGTCCCCGGGAACGACTCCGATTCTCACATACCCTTCGGAGAAACTGGCGGTATCGGCGGCAAAACGCAAATCACACATAAGGGCCATGTCCATGCCAGCGCCGACGGCCACCCCGTTGACTGCAGCGATAACCGGCTTGTCAATGTCCTCCAGGATAAGGGCTACTCTATGAATTTGTTCCCAAAGCATGTTCTTGTGTTCGACCGCGCAATTTTCGACGTCCGGCAATCCGGTAAGATCGGCGCCGCTGCAAAAAGAATCTCCGGAGCCCGTCACCACTATAACCTTGATTTCGGGATCTTTCCTTGATACCTCCAGCGCATCGACCCATAGGTCGATCATTTCCATCGTAAAAGAATTCTTTTTTCGAGGACGATTCAAAAGAATCGTTGCGATTCCGTTATCCTGCAGGAACAGGAGATCTTTTTCCCTATGCCGCGAGGTTTTTTCTTCTGAATCTTTTGAAAGCAAATCATCAGGCATTGTTATCTTCTCCTGAATAATCATTTTATTTCAACCGGCGATGGACAGTTAAGATTGCGTTGTTTACACCAGAAAACAGGATTTGTACATCACTATTTTAAAAACAACTGGATTGCGGCTTTCGCCGGGGCATCGGCTTACACGCGGTCCTACGGTCATTCTGCTTTGCCCGCGGCTTTAACGTCCCGGGCGGCTTCTTTCAATTGAGCCAGTCGCGGAGCGAACGGGCCGTCATCTCTCCAGATATAACAACTGTTGACGATCAAGGAGCTGTCGAAGTCGGGCTGCTTCAACCTCCCGTCCTCGCGGAGGCGGTTATAATAAGTGTACGAGCCCTGCACTGCGGCTGTGCTCATAAACTGAATCAGATTGTTCATATGGATGCAACCGTTTCTCCCCCCCAGGATCTCGTTGAGCCTGTCCTTGAATCCCCTCGTCAAGCGGAGGCCTACAAGCTTTTCCACCACTTCTTCCATCTCTCTGCACATATCCGCCGGCACCGAGGGCATTTCGGCCTCGGCCGACTCTATGATCAGTCTCGGAAGGGATAAAACCAGCCTGACTATGATGTGATGCACTATTCCCGGGTTGACAAGCCGCTGGAGTGTATATATGAACGACCGGCATAGACGTTCGTCCGTAAGCGCGCCTTCTATAAGAATCCTGTCTTCGCCGATCTCGTAGATTTTCACCGACGCGGCCCTCTCATGAATAAGTTCTTTTTTTTTCAACTCTTTCCTCCTGTAAAACTCTATTTGATCTTAAAATCTCTTTCAAATGCCCATAATTTATTCCAGACGGCCTTTTTGAGCAAGAACTTTAGTTAACATAATAACATTTCTTTTTGCTTCGGATGTGATATATCTCCTTCCAGGCTGGAGATCGAGGCTCCGCTCGTTACGATCCGTGACACAACAGGCCACGAACATGGGCTTAGACTGATTTTGAAGATTGCAAAAATAAAAACCAAAAACCATCTATGTAAAGAGACTTGCTTTTCAACATAGAAGAGTGACAGTTCAGACCTTTTACGAAATCATCACTTGTCAGACGTCAATATCTTTCCTGTTTGCTGAAAATTTGACAATACAGGAGATATCTTTCTCCCATTCAGCAGAATATGTAAATAATATCCTCGTTTGTCACACTGAGCTGTTTGGCTCTGAGCTTGCCGAAAGATCGAAGCGCCCGTGTCGCGCTTGCGCGCAGGGAATGAGAAAACAGGAATACGACACGGCCCCCCGGTTCCCGAGAATGTAAGGGCCGCCACCGGATTATCTTCTCAAATTTTTGGCATAAAATATGCATTCTCAAAAAGACAATGTTACTCCTGGATAGATTGGCATGAACCGATTATTGAAAATTTTCCAGGCCGGATTGCAAGAAAATATTTATCATGCGCTCATAGAAGCGACACCCGATTCCATCTATCTTGTCGATAAGAATTGCCGATATCTCTACATGAACAGGGGGCATCTGTCGAGACTCGGTCTTTCATCCATCAAAGACATCATCGGCAAGGAATACGTAGACTTTCATTCCCCTGAACAGGGGAAAATCTTCGCCCGACTGATAAAAAAGGTCCTCCGGACCGGCAGGTCACTCCAGGACGAACACATCATCTCGGAGAACAATACGCATTTCCTGCGGACATTCAGCCCGGTGCGGCACCCCAGGGCAAACCGGGAAATCAAGGGCGTACTGATTGTTTCCAAAGACATCACCGAAAGAAAACGGATGGAAGAGGCCCTGAAAAAGAGCGAGGCGAGATACCGGTCCATCCTGGATACAATAGAAGACGGTTATCACGAGGCGGACCTGGCGGGAAATCTCACGATGTTCAACGAAGCCTGCCGGCAGATCCTGGGTTATTCCAGGAAAGAATTGATGGGCATGAATTACAGGCAATTTTCGAAGCCGGAAGAAGCTCAAAAAATATTCCAGGTCTACAACCGGATATTCAGGACAGGCAAGCCGGCCAAGAATTTCGAATGGAGGATCGTAAGGAAAGACGGATCGGTGAGAGACGTGGAGCTCTCGGCGGCGCTTCTTAAGGATGCCGCTGGCAGGCCTGCCGGGTTCTGCGGGATCGTCTGGGACGTCACCGGGCGCAAGAAATACGAGAACGCGCTCAGGGAAAACGAAATAAAATTCCGCACACTCTTCGATTCCGCCGGCGACGCCATATTTCTCATGAAGGATGATAAATTCATCGATTGCAATCGAATGGCGCTGAAGATGTTTCGATGCAGAAGCAGCAAGCAGATGATCGGGCGGAGTCCGTACGAGTTTTCGCCGGATCGGCAGCCGGACGGCAGGGATTCCAGGGAAAAAGCCCTTGAGAAAATCAACGGCGCTCTGGGAGGTACCGCGCAGTTCTTTGAGTGGAAACACTGCCGGCGTGACGGTAGCCCCTTTGACACTGAGGTAAGCCTTAATCTGGTCGAGTTGCCCGAAGGAAAATATGTCCAGGCGATTGTCCGAGATATCACCGAACGGAAAAAAGTAGAAGAATCCTATCGCTCTTTTGCGGAGAGGTCATTTGCCGGAGTCTATGTTGTTCAGAACGGGAAATTCGTTTTCATTAACAGAAATGCGGCCTCGTTTGCCGGCTACGAGCCGGAAGAACTGATCGGCGTAAAATCGGATTCCATCGTCCATCCTGAAGACCGCGAGCGGATCAAATCCAGCGCCCGGAAAATGCTTAACGGCGAAAGCACATCTCCATACGAGTTCAGGATAGTGTCGAAGCAGAAACAGGTTCGCTGGATTTTGGAGGCCGTCAGCCCGATCCACTACGGGGGAAAGCCGGCCATTCTGGGGAATTCCATGGAAATGACGGAGAGAAAGAAAGCCGAGGAAGAAAGGCGGGACCTGGAGAATAAATTGCGCCAGGCCCAGAAGATGGAGGCCATAGGCACGCTGGCAGGAGGGATTGCGCACGATTTCAATAACCTGTTGATGGGCATCCAGGGATATACATCGCTGCTTTTGCTCGACACCAAATCCGGGGATATTACGTATGAGAGATTGAAGAGTATCGAGGAGCAGGTGAGGAGCGGGGCGGAACTGACGCGGCAGCTGCTCGGCTTTGCACGAGGGGGCAAGTACGAGACAAAAACCGTCGACATGAACGATATCTTGGACAGAACATCTCTGATATTCGGCCGCACCAAGAAGGAGATCGCGATTTTCAAAAAGTTCCAGGAGGACCTCTGGACGGCCGATGTCGATCGGGGACAGATCGAACAGGTCCTCCTGAACCTGTACGTCAATGCCTGGCAGGCGATGCCGGCGGGCGGGAACCTTTATCTGGAGACGCAGAATCTCGTACTGGATCCGGATCAGGCAAGAAAAAATTCCATCAATCCCGGGAAATATATCAGAATATCGGTTACCGATACGGGAATAGGGATGGATGATAGGACGAGGGACAGGATTTTCGAGCCGTTCTTCACTACAAAGGAAATGGGGCGCGGCACCGGACTGGGGCTGGCGTCTGCTTACGGGATCATCAAGAATCACGGAGGCTACCTGAGCGTTTACAGTGAGAAAGGCCACGGGACCACATTTCACATTTACCTGCCCGCATCGGGAAAAGAAGCGCACAATGAAGACACTGTCCAGAATGAGACGAAGAAAGGAACAGAGACCGTTCTTTTCGTGGATGATGAGGAAGTGATTGTCAAGGTCACGAAAGAGATTCTGGAGAGTCTGGGTTACAGGGTCGTTACCGCAGGCAACGGCGCGGAAGCGATTCGGATATACAGGGCGGAGTTCAAAAAAATCGATCTCGTCATCGTCGACATGATCATGCCTGAAATGAACGGCGGGCAGGTTTTCGACCAGCTCAGGAAGATCAATCCGGAGGTACGGGTCATCCTCTCCAGCGGTTACAGCCTTAACGGCGATGCGCTCAAAATCATGGACAGAGGCTGCCGGAGTTTTATTCAGAAGCCGTTCAACAGTCATCAGCTTTCGACGAAGATTCGGGAGGTCCTGGATCATTAGCTGGTCCGTTGTTTTTTATCGCGGCGACGGCGTCCTGGGAGGCGGAATTATTGAAAAGACATTGAATGGGATTGATTGAGAAGGTGCGGAATCTGAAGCCGCAGCCGTGCGGGTGCAGTCGATTCCTTGAATGTCGATTCGGGTCCGAGTGTAGTATATTATCCGGAAACAGCGAAGCCCCTGATTAAATACAGGGGCGCGTAACAGAGCAGAGGGAAGATAGGCATGCACCGAATAACCCTGAAAGAATGCCCTAAAGTGTACATCCTGGAGACGCACCGTTCGCGGACGCCCGATTCAACCCTGGAATTTATTCAGAAGGTAAAGGAAACAGTCGAGATGCGGTCATTCCGGGATGCCACCGATGTGGACCGGATCGGGATATCGGTTTTTACGTGCGACCGTATTCGGCCGGACGGGTCGAAGACCAGCCATACGGGAAAGGGTGTCTCTCCGATACAGGCCCAGGTGTCGATTACTATGGAATCCATCGAGCGGTATTGCTCCGAATTCCGCGACGAGTACGTGGAAAGATTGATCAAAGGTAGTTACAGCCGTCTGAAAACCTCGTTCAATATCCTTGATCCACGCGATATGATCCTTTCTCACGGAAGCGGCTACCGCGACGATGCGCAACTATATTGGACCCCCGGATATGACATTTTGAGGGAAGAAGATATCCTGGTCCCGGCCTGTGCCGTGTATCACCCCTATGATTTCGACGACGTCTTTGTGATAAATACTCACACCAACGGCGTTGCCGCGGGGAACACCTTTGAGGAGGCCGTCATACACGGTCTGGCGGAACTGATCGAACGGGATTCCTGGAGCATCGCCCTTTATAACAGATCATTCAGTGATTCCCTTTATATTGAAGAGGCTCCGGATAACGGCTTTATAATCGATATCCTGGACAGGTTCGAGAAAGCGGATATCGAGATCGTCGCCAAGGACATCACTTCCGATATCGGCGTGCCTGTTGTCGGCGCTTTTTCGCGGGATCTTGTGTACCGGAATATGTTTCCTGTCAACGGCTTCGGGGCCCATATTGATCCCAGGGTCGCCATGGTCCGCGCCCTTCTGGAGATCGCTACCACCAGGGCCCTTTTCATCCAGAAACACGGGATCGAGAGGATGTGCGAAGCGATGCCCCTGTATCTGCAGGGAGACGGTGAGGAGGATGATCACAGGTTCTATGCTTACCGGCAGAAGGGACTGAAGGAACTGGAAATCGGCTATGATCGGGATATCCTTCGGGACATAAAGGCCATGACTGCCAGACTGGAATCACGGGGTCTTTCCCGGGTCATAGCGGTGAATCTGACGAGACCGGATATCGGGATCCCCACCGTCCGGATGATCGTCCCTGGATTGGAAACTTATTGTTTCGACAACACGAGGGTGGGAGAAAGGGCGCTCAGGACTCCGGAAGACCGCGGGTAGCCCTGTTGACTTCGTCAGAAGGATCGCGCCGGGATTGGAATTCATCTTCTCGTAACGGGCCCCGGCTCCAGTGAATCGAGCAAATCCTGCAGTTTGGCGATCGCCAGGCACACCGATGTGTCCGCCGCGCCGTAATACATCCAGAGCTCGTCTCCCCGCTGGATCAGGCCGGTCGGGAATACGGAATTGGGGACGAGACCCGCCTGCTCGTACAGAGCGCTCCCGCGGAAGATGCAGACCGGGGTGCTCGCCTTTATTTTATGCGGTTTGTAGCGGTCGAGCAATACCGCGCCCGCCCGGTAGACGAGTGATCCGGCGTAATACTTCGCCCCGTGATATATAAGCAGCCAGCCGTCTTTTGTTTCAATGGGAGGCGGTCCGCTTCCGACCTTCGCGGCATCCCAGGCCGGTCCCATCCCCTCCAGGAGTACGGCATGGGGTTCTCCCCAGTAGATGAAGTCGTGCGAATAGGCGATCCAGATGTTTTCTACTCCTCCCGCATCAGGACGGTGGAGGGCCGCCCAGCGATTGTCAAACCGCGTGGGGAACAAAACGGCGTCTTTGTTGTTGGGAGGAAAAATCAGACCCAACCTTTCGGCGCTGACAAAATCGGTGGTGCGCGCCAGCCCGACCGCTTCGCCCGCTGGAGAGTAAGCGGTATAGGTGATATACCATGCCATCATCTCCGGGATATAAGTTACTCGTGCGTCCTCGCATCCCCATTCTTCGTACCGCCATCCGGCTTCTCCTCTTTGCAGGATTGCTTTTGAATCGATTTTCCAGTTCGAGATGCCGTCTTTGCTCCGGGCCACGTGGATGCTCGAGAACCCGTCATTATCCTCTATGCGGACGAGCAGGACGATATCGCCGTCGTGTTCTGTGGCGCCGGGATTCAAAATCGCATGGGCGTCAAACGACAGATCGTCAATGGTCAGGATCGGGTTTTTTTCATGCCTGGTGAATATGGATCCCATTTTCGTCTCCTCGATCCAATTTAGCCGAAATTCCGGCTAAAAGGCCATGGGGAAATACCTGATTTCCCGTTTCGATTTTCCCGATGATATCCCGAGTCGCTATTTCTGTTGACATCCGCTGTTCCATTACCTAAGCTTTGAAAAAAAGTGGCAAAAGGCTGAGGGCAAAAAGCGTAAGAGAGGAGGTTGATTTAAATGAGTATACAAATGGTTGGTGTTCTTTCCGCTTTTCTTTTTCCGTTAGCCGACGCATTCGCTCAGCCCCGTTGGGATGACTGGTATACCGGCCACGGTATGATGGGATGGGGGGTTATGGGCTGGCTGGGAGCCGTCATGATGCTGATATTCTGGATTGTGATCATCGCGGCCGTCGTTATTCTCGTTCGCTGGCTGGTCTCGGCCGACAGGTCGCAGACAGGCGGCGCCGGTCGGACGGAATCGGCCATGGACATCCTCAAGAAGAGATACGCCAGGGGGGAAATCAGCAAGGAGGAATTCGAAGAAAAGAAGAAAGACATAGGCTGACTTAGCCCCCCCGGGAAACTCAGCCTGTCAGCTCGGCGATTTTAACCATCATGACAGTCTCCAGGTAATCCAGATTGAAGGGCTTTGTTATGTAATCATAAGCGCCCAACTGGAGCGTCCTTTTCGCGATTTCCTCGTCCACCACAGCGGTGGCCATGATCACCCCCACGTGGGGATCGATCTTCTTCATTTCCTTGAGAATGTCTATTCCGCCCATTCCCGGCATAATGATATCGAGAAGCACCAGGCGGGGTTTCACCTTCTGCATTATTTCCAGGGCTTCCAGGCCGTTCGTGGCTGTATGGACCTCATAATCTTTAGCTGAGAGGAATTCCTTCAGCGTCTCCACCACCTGTACTTCGTCATCCACAACCAGTATTTTTTCCACGGGTTTCTCCTTTCTCGGTAACAGCGGGTTGTTGGAAAACGCCTGTTTTGAAGGCTGCTCAATGGATTAAGCTTAAGGCACTGCTTTAGACCTCAAGGAAAAATTCGTGCAGGGCAAATCCTGACGTCGCATACCGATGCCTTACACCTGTCTTTCAGAATCCTGAGTCAACGGAAGTTCAATGAAAAACGTCGCCCCCCCTGTGTTGTTGTTCTGCGCCCATATCCTTCCCTCGTGCTCCTTGACGATTCCATAGCAGATGGAAAGACCGAGACCTGTCCCTTTTCCTATCTCCTTTGTGGTAAAAAAGGGATCGAAAATTTTCATCATGTCTTCGGACTTGATTCCCGTTCCCGTATCAGAAAAAGAGACTCTCGCAAATTTTCTGCCGTCCGCTTCTTCCACTGATGTGCATATCCGCAGTTTTTTTTCTTCCCTGCCGGCCATGGCATCCATGGCGTTGATGATAATGTTCAAAATCACCTGCTCAATCCGGAATCTATCCATGGACACGAAGGGCAGGCCCTCCTTATAGATCCTCTCAACTGTCACGCCGTCCATCTTCAGTTTCGGGGCTGTAAGCGCAAGGACCTGCTCGATCAGCTTGTTAAGATCCTCCGGTGCGATATGTTTCGGCGTAATGCGGGAAAACTGGCTCAGATCCTTTGCGATCTTCACCACCCGTTTTATCTGTGCCTCACAGATTTTCAATGTTTCCCTGACCTTTTCCGGTAGGTTTTCGGTTATTTCCATGAGCTGCAATCTCATGGAAATGATATTGATTGGATTGAGAATCTCATGGGCGACCCCGGCGGAGAGTTTGCCGACGGCGGCCAGCTTTTCCGACTGCAGAAGCATTTCCCGTGTATCGTTAAGCTGTTGTTCCAGCATCTTGTGCTCTGTAATGTCCATGGAGTTGCCGAGTGTCGCTCTCCTGCCCTGGAAAGTTATCGAAGAGACAGTTTCTACAATCCACCTGATCTGCCCGTTCTTATCGATTATGCGGAATTCGTATGGAGTTGTGGATTCTCCCTTCAGCATTTTGACTGCTTTTATCCTGACCATCTCCCTGTCTTCGGGGTAGACGAAATCCAGGATATCCATGCCGATAAGATCCTCTTCGGCATATCCCGAATAATGGGGGAGATAGGGATTCGTGAATCGAATTTTTCCGTCTTGAACGATATAGATGGCGACCCGGGAATGGGTCGCGAGAGTTCTGTAGAGCTCTTCAGCCATCCGGAGGGTCTCCTCCGCGCGTATGCGTTCAGTGACGTCGATGACGATTCCTCTGAATCCCGCGGGACGGCCCTCCAGGCTTCTCAAAAGGGTCGCGGTTACCTGCAGTGTCCTCCTTGCGCCGTCTTTCCTGACGATTTCCCACTCGAACCATTCGAGATGTTTTCCGGTCCGATACACCTCATTGTAAGCGCGGAATACTTTTCTTGCGTTTTCCTCATCCGCGGCATACTTCCGGTAATTCATTCCCAGCAATTCCTCTCTGGAATATCCCATCATTTTCCGGAAGGCTTCGTTGAAAAAGGTGAAGTTGCCGGCGAGGTCCACTTCGTGATATCCCTCGTCCATGTTTTCGATGATGCCGCGATACTTTTCTTCGCTTTCCCTCAGCCGTTCCTCCGCCAGCTTCAGTCTCGTGATGTCCTTGGATAAGACGGTGACGCCGATGATTTTTCCGTCCGAGGGGTTTTTCATCGGGCTGAACGTCCGCAGGAAGTATCTCTGATCTCTTCTGCTTATATGCTCGTGCTGAACCTGCCCGCCGGTAGCAAATACTTCCTCTATTTTTCTTTTGAATTCCTCCTCCTGTTTCTTCGTATGAAATTCACCGTACGATTTGCCGATGACGCCTTCGAGCGACACCCCCAACCTTGAGAGATAGGTCCTGTTCATGAACAGATACCTGCAATCCCTGTCGACCAGATAGATGGAGTCGCCCGCGGACTCTACAATGGAGAGGGCTATCTCCAGAAGCACCCCGTGCTTGTCCTGACTTTTCACCTCGGAAAGCAGATGAAGCAACTGCAATGGTTCGAGTTCCAGCCGATTCTTGGGATTTTCTTTGTCCTCCATGCTTTGTCCTTCCTTCGTTTGCTCTGATGAGACAATCATGCGTGATCGGCCGCCAATGATGCGCATCCGGGAGATTCTTTCCCTGGAATCATTCGGTCCTGAGGAGCCGCATTGCTTCTTCCATGGAATCTTGTTCTTTCAGTTTTGCGAGGCTTGCGGGGGATTCCTGGAAATTCTCCAGGGCATTGAAAAATCGGTCCAGGACATCGCCGCTGTAAGTGGGGATAAGAAACAGATGGGTGTGGGGGATCCTTCTTCCCCGGGCGTAGAGAAAAATGAAATCCGGCTTGAACTTCGCCATCATCCGGTTGGCAATGATGTTTGCGCACCTGAAGAGGCTGGCCGTTTCGTCTCCATTCAACTCGTGCCACCAAGGAACATGTCGTTTTGACAGGACAAGACAGTGCCCTTTCGTATAAGGGTGGATATCCAAGATGACCATGGAATGATCGTCCTCGTGAACTTTGTAAGCCGGCGCCTTCCCCGCCACGATATCGCAGAACACGCAATCTTTTCCCTCCTCTCCGATCATAAATCCCCCTCATCAGGTTAAAATTATTTCTCTTGTACTAGGATTTTGAATTTGCCGCAATGGTTTTTGACGGAAGGGTTTTCCTCAGGGGTTGCCGTTTTTGAACATCGTCATCCGGCCGGCCACTTGCGATTCACGATTATCAGAACAGGAATGGACAGCAATTGCGCCGTGATCGAAAACACGACGAGGGCGGTCACGGAAAGGTCGTAAAGATAGCCCATCAACGTGCTTCCCAGAAACCAGGCGAAGCCGTATCCGGAGTTGAATATGCCGTATGCCGTTCCCCGCTTTTCGGAGGATATCATTTCCGCGACAGCGGCCCGCATAATCGATTCCTGGGCGCCCATGCCGATTCCCCACAGCGCAACCCCGAACAAAGCGAGCCAGAAACCGCCGAAGAAGACAAATGGCGCGAACAATGACGAAATAACTGTCCCCCAGATGAGAATTCGGAAACCGATTCTGTCAAAGAAATACCCGAATATCAGAGCGGTCAGTGCATCGATTCCCATCGCCGCGGAATAAAATATAGGAATCCAGTCCTTCGGAACGGAAGCTATTTTGCCGAAGTGATATGCAATGAGCGAGTAATCGGCAAATCCCGCCGCTATGAAAGCGATGCCGGAGAGGTAGAGCCAGAAAATTCTCGGAAAACGTCCCGTGGTCTTCTGGAGGGTTTTTTCCATATCCCGTGGAGATGGGTAAAGGAGCCTGGCGGCCAGGAGGATAGCGACGGCAAAAAGCGCGGGAACGAGTAGCACGGCAAAGCTGTATTTATAATCACCCGTCAGGGACAGAACCATGGCGACAATAAGCGGGCCGAGCACCGCCCCCACCTGGTCCAGGGCCTCATGCAGCCCGAAACCCCGGCCGCGGCCGATTTTGCGGGTGGCGTGGGAAAGCATGGTATCACGCGCCGGAGTCCGCACTCCCTTGCCGAGGCGCTCGGCGATGACAAGGGCAGCCGCCAGATCCCATCTGTCAGTCAGCGCAAGCGCGGGAACGGCGAGAAGATTGATCACATAGCCGACAATGGTGATTGTCCAGTACTGTCCTGTTCGATCGGTCAAATAACCCGAAACAAGCCGTACTCCGTATCCGGCCAACTCTCCCATGCCTGCGGTTATGCCGACTATTGTCGCGGTTGCGCCCAGGCTTCCCAGAAACGGTCCCGTTATACTTCTGGCGCCTTCGTAAGTCATGTCTGCAAAAAGACTCACGGCGCCGACCAATACAACGAATAGAAATGCCCGCGTATCGGGTGCGCTGTTTTTTTTGATCTGCTCAGTGAATGATGCCAAAGCAGCAACCCCTTATATATTCCTGTTTCGGGTGCAGTGCGGCGATCTGTGATGGATCAAGAGAAAGGATTTCATGTTTCTTCAGAAAAGGCAAGTTCTTTGCCGGGAGATCCTTTTGCCTGCAGCGAAGCTGTCAAGAGGCACAGAGAGTGTATTGCGTAATAAGTATCCTCCAGTGTGGCTATGCCGGTGTGCGTTGCCCTGGAGAATCCGCCGTTGCTGTTCTGGCATGCTCTTATGAACTCGATGCACTGGGCCAGATATTCCGGATGATGAGATAAAATGAACGAAGCCGTCGCCCCGGCATGGACATATTCGAGAAATGAGGGGGAAGTGCCCGGGACGTTTACAAAGCCGAAAACGGGGTTTTTGCACTTGACGATGAAATTCCGGGCAAGTGTCGATTCCACCGGGTAGTCGAGCCACCTCAGAATCTGCAATGCCTGTGCGGTTTCGATAAGGTTGGAATAAGGGCTGCCGAAACCGCAATCGATGTTCTGATATTTCAGAATAAAATCGGTGATACTCAGTTTCTTATGTTCGTCCAGCCGGATCCCCAGAGATGAGCATAGATCCATCAGTATATGCATCTGCTTGAAAATTGATGTAACTTCAGCAGGCAGCAAATAGATATCGTATGTTTTTATGTGGCTCTGCAAGTAAGAGGTGGGCTCCAGCGCCGGATTTACATTCAATATCCCCAGACTCTTGATCGAGTAAAACGCCATGAAAATATTCTCATAGGAGCCGTCGTCATTTTGCATGGATTTCAGATACTCCACAGTCTTACTGTCGCGGAATACTTGTCCTAACATTTTGAGGACTGACAGGGCGTAAAAAGTATCCGATCCGTTCGGCTCTTCCAGCTTGTAAAAGCAGAACCCGCCGCCTTCACAGGCACGATCGAGAACATAGCGAATGACCTTTCCCCTGAAATCATGATCCATTATAAAATCGAAAAAGGAAGAGTTCATTATGCAGGATTCCATTATATTTCCTCCGATCCCTGGTTCAATTCCGCCTCGGCGGATTACCGGTCAGGCCCGCGCTCATCCGCTTGAGAATTTTCTGGAGCTCCGAAGCGATTTCATCAAGCTCGCGGACCGCCACGGCTGAAAGTTCGCCATATCACCGCAAGTATTTCGATCTGAGCTCCTCGACGGCCTCAGGATTCCCTTCAGCGCATGCTTTGACTGTCGGATTTCCCCGGGAATCCAGTATTTCCATGGCGCGAATGGAAGCAATCTTGCATTTCATGGCTGTCTTATCCTTGCTCTTATTGTGACATGACATTTTCCCTGAGCGGCGGCGATACTGCGGGATCGGACTCGAAACGAGAAAGTTGTTCCGCCCGGCTCCGCAGCTCGTTGATGGTCCGGCGGATCTCGTCGGTCTGCCCCTGCGTCTTTGAAAGCAGGGCGTCGATCGTGGAGAGCTCGTCTTTGACGTACTGGAGCGCCTGTTTCTGCATCTCTTTTATAGTCTTGTTGATGCTGTCCTCCCACTGCGCGGCGAGACGGGAGAGGTTCGTTTCAACCTCGCGGGGAATTTTACCCAGGAAGTATCTCTCGAAGGCCCCCCTGAACAGGAACATGGGTATGAGAAACCAGATCAGGTCGAGATGAATGTCAAAAGACCGCGGCGTTCTTATATCCGGCTGGAAAGGCTCCATTACTTCGATTTTCCAATCCGCTTCGGCGAGCTTTACGCCGAGGACCTTTTCCACGTTGCTGTTCAAAAGATTTCTGAAAGCTTCCAGAGAGCGGGAGAAACTTGCGTGCGCTTTTTTCAGGGTTCCGTAAAAATGCCGGTGCTCGGTTTTTGAGACCTGCCTCATTTCCTCGGTCATCGTTTCCGCCACCCACTCTTCGTATCTCCTGGTCAATCTCCAGAGATTCCCCTTCCATTCACGCATTTCCCGGGCGAGCTTCTGAACGAGCTTTATCTTGAGCGGTCTCTGGAGCCCATCCAGGTAGTTCATGATGAGCAGACGCGTTTGCCTCTGATTTTCTCTTGAAATTATGGAAAGTTCTTCCCGAATCAGGTCGTAATTGACTTTTTCGTCCAGGATCTGTTTGCTGAGTCCTTCTCTGTCGAGATCCGCCTGCAGGGATGTCCTGAGCGCGATATCCAGATAGCTCAGGCAATTTCTCACCAGGGAAGAAGTCTTATACTGGAGTATCTTCCCGAACTCGAAATCACGGTTCAGCGATAATCTGGAGAGGAGCTCTTTTTCCATCCTGTCCTTGAATTGTTCCGTGCCGATGCGGTTGGAATAAAGATAGATCGGAAGCTCCCGGTTCAGCTCGCGTAACAGCGTATCCTTGAAAAATTTTACGACCTCGGTCTGCTGTTCAGGCGAAAGGAGGTCCACTTTTGTCAGGAGCAACGCGATCTTCGGCGTGTATTGCATCAGCTCCCGGATCAATTGCAGATCGTTGTCGGACAGCGGCCGGTCGGAGCTTATAGCGAGCAGTGCCGCCCCTACCTCGGGAAGCCAGTTTTCGGAGACTTTCATGTGATATTTGAAAATACTTCCCAGGCCGGGGGTGTCGACGAGCCGGAGTCCCGGATAATGTCCGAAAGACGGGAGCTCGATATCCACTATCTCCACATTTTTTTCGTTGGAGGGGTTCTTCGCTTCCGAAGTAAACTCGTCGAGCCTGTCTATGCCGACTTCGGAGCTGGTTCCGTCAAAATAGGAAATAACCGCCCGTTCCTTCTCGCCGTAGTGGATGCGGGTGATTACCGTAGTAACGGGTATGACGCCGACAGGGAGGATGGATTTTCCTATCAGACTGTTGATGAAAGAGCTCTTTCCCGCCTTGAATTGACCCAGGACTGCGATATCGATAAAGGGATTTTCTGAAAGTAGACTCTTGCAAGCTTCCAGCGGACGCTCCAGAGAGACAATCTGAAATCTAGCGCATATATCTCCGACCTTACCAAGTAAATCGGCCGCCAGTCCTTGCAAGAGAATCGTTGACATGGTTTTCTGCTCTGGATCCATAAAAAAACTCCTCCAAGTTTTTTCTCCTGGAGGAGTTCGTCAAAGTTCTCTTATCCTACCAGGAGTTGAATATCCTTGCAGGAGTCATTAGCCTGATAGGGCATTTCTACGGTGAACTCCATCACCGCCCAAAATAGGAAGTATATCTGTATCATATTTTTCATATTTGTCAAATCATAAATTGAAAATTCAGCCGGAAGGCCGCGCCGTACAGACTTAAAAACATTTGCTGTTTTGAGGCGAATGATATATTTATAACCGGCTATGCTCAGCTTTGCACTCAGGACTGCAAGTATCGAGTACGGGACAAGTAATTGAACAGCTCGTCAAAAAAAGGTTTTCAACAGCCTTTTCGAGTTTCGAAACACAGTGTGGCCCCATGTCATGAAAACCGATGATATGCGCGAAATAAAGCCCGGACTGAGTGTCGATATTGTTGTGAATACGGATTACGTGCGTGAAATTACAGATGTCAGGAGGGCGGTAATCTATGACATGGAGAAAAACAAGATCATTGTCTCACAGACAAATCCACCCTTCACGAGATTTTATCTGAATAAAGGCGTGACTGTCACCTACTTTATCCGGCGGGAAGGGGAACTTACCAGGGTCGGATATTTCGGAAGGCTGACCGATATCATCAATTATAACCTGCATTCTTCTAAAATGGTCCAGGCGGTCGTCATTGAGCTCAAGAGCGGCCGGGAACAGTACGATCTGCGGATGCATTTCCGGGTGAGACCGACTTCTGATTCCAATCTCGAATTGCGGGTTCGGGGAGAGCGGGTCAGCATTATTGATATTTCCATCGGCGGGGCGAGGTTCAGCCATAAAAGGAGCGGCTGGATGATCGGTTCCAACGAAATACTGAAGGTTCTTCTTATTGTTGACGGCGAGGAATTTGAGATAGACACCAAGGTCCTGCGGGCCTGGTCTCCGTACACGGAGAGGAGACAGGAATTCTTGGAATATGTTTCCGTCCAGTTTCTGAATATTGACAGGAGATTGAATTACCTGCTGGGCGGCAAGATATTCGAGATAGAAAGAGAACTTCGATCTAAAATATAAGTGTGTCCTCCGCCTATTTTAAATATTCTCCTCTGTTGAACTTTATAATTTCGACTGTCGATGCTACAAGAGCCCTGTTCAGAAGTTCCCGCGCTCCGTCCCCCTCGGGGAGACTTTCCAGAAGCGGTTTCAGGCGCTCGGTCTCGTCTTTCATGCGCTCAATAAAAGGATAAGCTTCTTTGAGAGTGGCGCGGGGGTCTTCCATGTTCATCCGGTAATCGTCCATTATATCGAGCAGGCCTTCAATCTCCTGAAGCACCTGATCTCTGAATGTAGTGTCGGCGTATCGACATTTCACGTCGTGCATAGGCTGCACGGGGGACAGCACGATCTGCCGATTCGCTGCGGGAGATGATGCATTGTCCATCGATTCCCGAAGAACCGCATCGAATGAATTATTGGGATTCCCGGTCTTTATATCCTGCTTCGGATGGAGCGGCTTTTGCGGCGTCGCAACAGGCGTTATCTTCATTTGGATCCTCCTTGGCCTGATTTTCGAATACCTGCAAAAAACAGAGATTTTTGAAATCTATTGCATTATATCGGAAGCTATCCGGCAAAGTTAAATCCTCCTTGCCTTTAATCTCACCTTCTCACTCTCTTAACTTCTGTTTTAAAGTGGCGGAGAGAGCGGGATTCGAACCCGCGGTACACCTTTTATGGGCGTACAATCGCTTAGCAGGCGATCGCTTTCGGCCACTCAGCCATCTCTCCGCGA
>Ga0067045_1002653_pt1 | contig 59391 bp, 52 predicted proteins | sample TerdegcTABiofilm_FD_59184 | JGI IMG/M metagenome (GOLD analysis project Ga0067045, IMG submission 59184) | Combined Assembly of (Gp0054472, Gp0054536) Wastewater bioreactor microbial communities from Singapore -Terephthalate degrading...
CTCGAAAAACTGCTTGCAGACGGATCAGCCACTCAAAAACAATACGACGATGTGGTAGCTGCCATTTCCCTGGCGCAGAAACAAAAAGCAGCTTTACTTAAACAAAACGACCGTTTACAGGCCGAAATAGCTGCGCAAAAAAGCCAGATAGACCTTATGCGACTCAATGTGAACAGATGCAGGGTGATGGCCCCATGCGATGGACGTATTCTCAATCTTTATCAACGCGCGGGTGAGCTGGCAGCCCCAGGTAAACCCCTTATGCGTATGGCCAATACGGATACCCTTTTTCTAAGGGCTTTCGCCTCGGGCGATCAACTGCCCTTAATTCAAATCGGGCAAAAGGTTACTGTCAGAATCGACGATGGAGCGGGTCAACTTAAGACCTTAGCCGGAACTATCACCTGGATTTCACAGGAAGCCGAATTCACACCTAAAACCATTCAAACCCGTCGGGAGAGGGTTAATCTGGTATACGCTTTCAAAGTCAAAGTTTTGAACGATGGAAGCCTTAACATTGGAATGCCCGGAGAGGTATTTTTTCCTAAAAACAAGTAAGCAATGGTTATCCTCAACAGGGTTTCAAAAACCTTTGGGAAAATAAAGGCACTGGATGAAGTAACTTTTCAGGTGAATGAGGGAGAACTCTTCGGAGTCATTGGGCCTGATGGAGCAGGAAAAACGACTCTTTTCAGAATTCTGGCAACATTGCTGCTACCCACCGAAGGCCATGCCACAATAAAAAAACACGACGTGGTGCAAGATTTTGGAGTTCTAAGAAAAATCACAGGTTACATGCCTGGGCAGTTCTCGCTGTATCCAGACCTTACCGTTGAAGAAAATCTTGAATTTTATGCACGTGTATTCCGCACTCGTGTTGAAGATAACTATTCGCTTATCCGCGATATTTTTACCTATCTGGAGCCATTTCGAAAACGCAGGGCTGGCAATCTATCCGGAGGGATGAAGCAAAAACTGGCACTTTCATGTGCACTAATCCATCGGCCTGAGATTCTCCTTTTAGATGAACCGACCACCGGTGTAGATCCGGTTTCGAGAGCCGAATTTTGGGGCTTGCTACATAACCTGCAAAAGCAAGGACTTACCATATTGGTTTCCACGCCATATATGGACGAAGCAGCCCATTGCAACAGGATTGCTCTTTTACGCCAAGGCCGGATATTAGGCGTAAACACACCCAAAGGTTTACAGGAAGAGTACAGCCTGCACCTCTGGGGACTTAAAGGTGAACGCCCTGCCCTGCTACTACCCTTGCTTCGCCAGCTTCCAGCTGAATTTAGAGTTTATGCTGCCGGACAGGAGGTTAGGGTGGCTTGTAGAGAAAGAAATGGGATTGAAAAAATTAAAGCTTTGCTCGAGACCTCGGAAAAATGGGACCATATTCAAATATCATTGGTACAACCCGATGTTGAAGATTGTTTTATAGCCTTAATGCAAGAAAACAATGAATTACAATACAAATAACCTGAGCATCAAGGTCGAAAATCTTGAACGACGTTTTGGAAATTTCACGGCCGTTAATAAAATCAGTTTTTCGGTCAGGAGGGGTGAGATATTCGGTTTACTTGGGGCCAACGGGGCAGGAAAAACCACGACGCTTCGAATGCTTTGCGGCCTACTCGCCCCAACCTCGGGAACGGCCCTGATTGACAACACTGATGTTGCCAGGCAACCCGAAAAGGTCAGATTCAAAATTGGTTACATGAGTCAACGGTTTTCACTCTACGAAGACCTTACAGTTTGGGAAAATTTCAGGTTTTATGGTGGCGTTTATGGCATGTCGGCCAAAGACATCAGAAAAAAATTCGAGGATTTATCTCAAAGGTTAAATTTTGGAGAACAGGCTGACAGATTAACACGAGACCTTCCGCTAGGGTGGAAGCAAAAATTGGCCTTTATGGTAGCTGCTTTTCACAATCCACCAGTAATATTTCTTGATGAACCTACCAGCGGAGTGGACCCAATGGTCAGGAGGCAGTTTTGGGATCTCATATACGAATCGGCCCTCGCGGGTACAACTATCATCGTAACTACCCATTACCTGGATGAAGCCATGTATTGCGACCGGCTGGCTATAATGGCCGAAGGTTCCATAAAGGCATACGGAACCCCGGCCGGCGTTTTGGATGAATTCAAGGCAGTGAATATGCAGGAAGTTTTTCTAAAAATAGCTGGAAAGGAGGCGCTTTTGCAATGAAAGCCTTTATCATTAAAGAAATACGACACCTTCTGCGCGATCCACGCTCTTTACTCATTCTCATAGGAATGCCTGTAGCTCAGATCCTTATCTTTGGATATGCGATAACCACCGACCTGAAAGAAACCGATATTGCTATCGTTCGTCAGACCAATGACCCTCTCAGCCAGCTTATCATTCAGCATTTGGATGCCTCGCAATGGTTCAGAATTAAAAAAATAGAAACCAACTCCTCAAGACTTGAAAATGACTATCGGCGGGGTGAAATCCGTATGACAGTGGCACTTCCCGACAATATGGAAAAACGCTTGATGCAGAGTAGCCCTTTAGAAATTCAACTCATTGGCGATGCCTCCGATCCCAACACCGCCAATCTTCTCGCGCAATATGCCAAAGGTATTATCCGAACGACAGCAGCCCAGGCATTTCCAAGCCAATATTCAGGAATACAGGTCACCTCCCGAATGCTTTACAACGAAGAAATTCGCAGTGTGTTTATGTTTGTTCCGGGAACCATAGTCATCCTGCTGATGCTCCTTTCAGCCATGATGACCAGTATCAGCCTGACACGAGAAAAGGAATCAGGATCAATGGAAGTGTTATTGGTATCTCCTCTTCGTCCTCATGAAATCATTCTTGGCAAAGTGATTCCCTATATTGGCCTTTCATTTCTCAATGCAGCCATCATTTTGCTTCTGGCTCGTTTTCTGTTTGGAATGCCTTTCAGAGGTAGCATGGCTCTACTGATGGCTGAAACTGTACTATTCATTGCATTGGCGCTGAGTCTGGGCATATTCATTTCTACAATTACCCACACTCAACAAATGGCCATGCTGTTGTCGATGTTTGCATTAATGCTGCCTACCATTCTGCTTTCCGGCTTTATTTTTCCGATAGAAAATATGCCTCTCTGGCTACAATATTTATCCAACCTCATGCCTCCGCGCTGGTTTGTGGTCATCATTCGAGGGATTATGATTCGCGGCATAGGGTTAGAATATTTATGGAAAGAGACACTTATTCTTGCAGGCATGACGCTGATTTTTATCCTGCTTAGTATAAAAAAATTCAAACTAAGGCTCGAATAGTTATGAGAACTTTGTTCTTCATCATACAAAAAGAATTTATCCAGATTTTTCGCGACCGGCTGATGCCCCGCATAATTATCGGAGTGCCTCTTTTGCAGATGCTGGTGCTTGCCTATGCAGCCACCTTCGAAGTGAAAGACACCCGGCTGGTGGTGGCCGATCTATCCCTGTCGGAAGATTCGCGTCAGTTAATTGCACATTTTGAAGGAAGTCGCTTTTTCAAGGTTGTAGCCGTATTTCCTGATTACAAAGAAGCCGAACACTTGTTGCTTAAGGGTAAAGCCCATCAGATCCTTGTGATACCTGCGGATTTTGCCGGAGCTTCGCATCGCGGAGAGATTCCCAGAGTTCAGATATTAACCGATGCCGTCGATGCACTTGCGGCCGGAGTCAGAACCGGATATGCACTTCAGGTAATTGAATCATTTGGGAAAAATATTAGTCCGAAAGTTACTTCCATACCCAACGATGGTTTGCAGTTTAAGGAGCTGTTTTGGTATAATCCATCGCTTAATTATCAAACCTATATGGTTCCCGGTATATTGGCCGTACTGGTAACCATTTTGGGGATGTTTCTGTCAGCGCTCAATATTGTTAAAGAAAAAGAACGGGGCACCATTGAACAGATAAATGTTACCCCAGTTAAAAAATATCAATTCATTGCAGGAAAATTGCTTCCCTTCTGGTTGCTTGCCCTGTTCGACCTGGCTTTTGGACTTCTTCTGGCCAAAATTATTTTTCAATTGCCCATGTTAGGAAGCATACCCCTTGTATTCTTTACAGCCTCATTGTATCTTGTTGTGGTACTTTCTTTTGGACTGATTATCAGCACACTTGCCGAAACTCAACAGCAGGCGATGTTCATTGCCTGGTTTTTTGCGATCGTTTTTCTAATGCTCAGCGGTCTTTTTACCCCAATAGATAGCATGCCCATTTGGGCTAAAGTATTCAATTACTTTAATCCAGTGGCATATTTTATAAAGGCACTCAGAATGATACTTTTGAAGGGCAGTGGTATAAAAGAACTCTGGAGCTTACTGTGCATCCTTGCCATCTACGCAATAGCCTCGCTCTCATTTGCAACAAGGTGGTATCGTAAGACAAGTTCATAAAACGCTAAGCCTTTTGAAGCCAATAGTAGGGTAAGGGTTTTTCGGTTTTCTGAAACCAAAACTGCGGAGTAATTATTTTACCCTGAGCATCTTTTAGGCGACGGCCATAAACTGCAACAACCGGATTGAAAAGGAGATCTTCAACTCCGACTTTATACGTTGGCTCCTGCCCTTCCCCTTTCGAGGTGAGCTCTTCAACCTGTACTTTAAATCCATTTAATTCCAAAAGATTTTTCAGAAACTCGACCCTTTTGCTATCAATGCCGGTCTCTACAACCGAGCACCTCACTCCGTTAATGTCTTCAACAATATGTTTGTAACTAAAAGTAGCCATGATAATTAAAATTTATCAACCATTGCCTGAATGTATTCGAACACCGGGCTAAGGATACCGGTAAGGAATATACCTATGACTGTAATAAATAAAGCTGATCGGAGATACTTGTCAGACCGAATGGTTGGCAAGGGTTCGGGATTAGGATTGATAAACATGGCTTTAACCACTAAAAGATAGTAGTACAATGCAATGGTTGTATTGACAACTGCTATAAATACCAGCCAGTAATATCCAGCTTTAGCCGCAGCCGTAAACAGAAAAAACTTGCTGAAGAACCCAGCCACAGGCGGAATCCCCGACAATGAAAACAAGGCCAACATCATTATAAGCGCGAGTCTGGGATTGGTCTTATAAAACCCATTGTAATCTTCTATATTCTCCTTACCGGAAGCAGCATAAACTGCCTGGGCCACGCCAAATGCAGCCAGATTGGAGAGGATATAAATCAATACAAAATAAATAATGACAATTATACCCAAATTGTCAGTATGCAACAGGCCCAACAAAATGAAACCCGCCTGAGCAATAGAAGAAAAAGCAAGAAATCTCTTGATATTTTTCTGACGAATGGCAAACAGATTTCCCAAAAACATAGTTGCTACAGCCAAAGTATAGATTACATTTTGCCACAAACCTTCGAAGACCGGAAAAACCTTAAATAGTAAAATACCCAGAACAAAGGCGACTGCCCCTTTGGAGATTACAGAGAAATAGGAAGTAACAACCATAGGTGAGCCTTCATAAACATCTGCCGTCCAAAAGTGAAAAGGTACCAGGCTAAGTTTGAATGCTAAGCCCGACAACAAAAACGTCAAAGCTAAGGCAACAAGAGGGGATGGCTGAGAGAGGGTTCGCGTGAGATCATCGAAATAGATTGAGCCCGCAGCAGCATAGAATAACGAAAGCCCAAACAAGAGGAAACCGGTAGAAAGAGCCGAATTGAGTAAAAACTTTATGCCAGCCTCTTCTGAGCGACTTTTGAACTTTTCATAAGCGGCTAATATCGCCATGGGAATAGATGCTATTTCCAATCCTATGTAGAACATTAGAAAATCGCCGGCCGAAATCATAAAATACATCCCGCTTAGGGTTGTCAGCAATATCATCAAAAATTCGTTGCTTTTATTCGCAATTTGGGGCGTCTTGAGCCACGAAGCCGACATCAACAGTACCAGAAAAACGCCAATATTCAGTACGTTTTTCATCAGAATATGCACCGGTTGGGTTGAGTACATTCCACCAAACAGATTTCCCCCTTCAAAAGGGAAAAATCCTGCAAGGGTGTGTAGCCCAAAAAGTGCCAATGCGATTAGAAAAACTTTCTGTTTATTTTTTTCATTAACTACCAGGTCGAAGAAGAGTACCAATAAAGCAATAACTACTAAACCAAGTTCCTGGCGCATTATGCTAATAATAGAGTATGTCATAGAGTTTTAAGGCTAAAAATTAGACATTAAACGTTCAAGGGCAGGGGCAAGACTATTACCAATCAGCGTCTCAGTAACAAAATGCGGAAAAACACCGATAAGGGTAATAAACAGTAATAATGTTCCGACGGAGAGTTTTTCCCACCAGGAGGCATCGGTAAGATGAAGATGGTGTTCATCCTTTATAGGTCCCATCAGGAAAACGCCAACTACCCTGAGAATATAAACAGCAGTAATTACTATTGAACTGGCAGCCAGCACAGTTACTACACGATGGAAAGTATCGGCATGGGTAAATGCTCCGAAAAACACCATCATTTCTGCCACAAAACCACTAAAGCCGGGTAAGCCCAACGAGGCCAGTCCACCAATAATGTAAGCAGCACCCAGCAGAGGCATTACTTTGAGCAAACCACCCATTTCATTAATCATACGGGTATGGGTTCGGCCGTAAATCATCCCAATTAAGGCAAAGAATAGAGCCGTCATAATGCCGTGCGAAATCATCTGAAGGATTGCACCGTCCATTGCCGAACGATTAAACATGAGTAATCCGAAAAGAATCAATGCACAATGGCTAACACTGGAATAAGCATTGATATATTTTAGGTCTTTTTGCATGATTGCTCCCAACGCACCATATACAATTCCGATTGTAGCAAGTATGAGAAAAAGAGAACCCTGATTATGTGCAGCTTCGGGCAGAAGGAACAAAGCGATACGAAACACTCCATAACTACCCAGCTTCATCAATACACCGGCATGAAGCATCGAAACCGCAGTGGGTGCCGAAGCATGACCATCGGGCGACCAGGTATGCAGAGGAAACAATGCCCCTAAAATCCCAAAGCCAACGAACAAGAAAGGAAACAGAAAGTTTTGGACGTTTTCGGGGATTTTATGGCGAGAAATCTCCAAAAGATTCATGGTGAGCAGCCCACCATCAGGGGCTGAATGGAAATAAATGCCCAACAGGCCAACAATAATAAGAGCAGAACCAGCCATAAGCATTAAGGTAAGCTTCATGGCCGAATATTCCTTGGGCCCTGTACCCCAAATACCAATCAACAAATACATCGGAATTACCGCCAACTCATAGAATACGAACATTGCGAACAAATCGATGGTAATAAAAAATCCGAAGACACCGGTTGCCAAAACAATGAGGGAAATAAAAAACTCACGATGCAGATTTTCCATTTGCCAAGAGGCGAATACCCCTGCAAAAATTACTATGGACGTCAGGGCGATAAGCGAGACACTGATTCCGTCGACTCCAAGCGTCAGATTAAAATTGAGACTGGGAAACCAGACCAAGTTTTTCACCATCACAAAGTCATCTGTAATTCCGGCTGCCCTGATTTTAAGGTACATAAGTATCAACGCAGCAGAAAGGAGAAGCTGCACACTCATCCCAATAGCAGCTATCCATCGGGTTTGTTTTATATCTTTCGAAAAAAGTATCGCTATTACAGTGAGCAACGGTACTATCACAAACAACAACAGAAAACTCATGACTATCTGTGTTTTTAGTTATTCAATAAATAATAAACCAACAAAGCACTAATAACAAGCACGGCCGATACAAAGGCAAAGGCATATTTTTGCAATTGTCCTGACTGCAATCCTTTGATTTTGTGACTGGTGGTTACTGTAACCCAACCAATGGCATTCATGGTTCCATCTACGATATGACGGTCGAACCATGCGATGGGTCGAGATATATAGGCAAAAATGATGTTTCGTGTGACGAACAGGTAAACCTCATCGATATAGAATTTGTTATATGCCCAACGGTAGAGTGTGCTGGCACTTGCAATAAGCCTTTGCGGCATATCTGACGGTTTCTTGTATAACATCCAGGCCAGGGCTATACCTGTAAAGCTTACCAAAGTTGAAATCACTGCCATATCCAGATGCAGATGCGTGTGTAAGGGTTGTCCATCGGAACTGATAAATTGGCCGAAAGGAATATATCCGGTAAGAATCGATAGAAGTGCAAGAATTATCAATGGAATAAGCATTGCCTTGCCAGGGTCGTGGGGTTTGAGGTGATAGTGAGGTTCGGTATTCCAGAATACAAGAAAATAAAGCCTGAACATATAAAAAGCCGTAAGACCGGCCACCACCAACAGTGCATAATAAACAAGGGGATTACTCTGATAAGCAGCAGTGATTATTTCATCTTTCGAGAAAAACCCGGAAAGACCGGGAAATCCTGCAATGGCCAAAGTAGCTATAAGGAATGTTATATGGGTTGTTTTCATGTATTTGCGCAGTCCACCCATTTCCCGGATGGAATTGGTATGCACTGCATGAATCACTGCACCGGCGCCAAGGAATAATAAAGCTTTGAACATAGCATGAGTGAAAAGATGAAACATAGAAGCCATATATCCAAGTCCTTCTTCGCCTCCATAATGCGACACACCCAGGCCAGCCATCATATAACCAATTTGCGAAATGGTACTGAAAGCAAGCACTCTTTTAAAATCGATCTGGGTTACAGCAATTACAGCAGCAAAAAGCGAAGTAAAGGCTCCCACATAACCTACCAGTGCCAAAGCCTCCGGAGCCATAAGGGCATAGTTGGCAAACAAGCGTGCTACCAGATAAACTCCGGCCACTACCATTGTTGCAGCATGAATGAGGGCTGAAACGGGAGAAGGGCCTTCCATGGCATCGGGCAGCCAAATATGCAGGGGAAACATGGCCGATTTGCCGGCTCCTCCAATGAAAATCAATATAAGGGCTAAAGCCGGAATACTAAGGCCAAACAACGCATATCCGCTTAGGTTAAAACTTTCGAAATTTTCAGGATTGGTAAGCGAAATAAAATCGAAAGTGCCAACGTGGAACGAAAGCAGCAAAATTCCTAACAGGAAGAACAAATCGGCAAAACGGGTTACTATAAAAGCTTTTTTACTTGCAGCAACCGCACTCGGCTTTTCGTAATAAAATCCAATAAGTAAAAATGAGGATACACCCACTAATTCCCAAAAAATGTAAATCTGAAAAACATTAGTAGCCATCACCAGGCTCAGCATCGAAAAACTAAAAAGCTGCAAGAACGCGAAGAAGCGATTGAATCCCCTGTCGTCGTGCATATATCCAATGCTATAAATATGCACCATCAGCGAAACAGTGGTAACTACTATCAGCATCATCACCGAAGCCTGGTCGATAAGAGTGCCCATGTGTACACTCAAATGATCGCCCAACTTCAACCACTCAAAATCGAACCCGATAAATTTTGGATAAACTCCATTTACTGGGCCCATTTGAAAAAAATACTGCCACGCGGTGTATATTGAGACCACAAAAGTGAATCCAATAAACCCTGTTGCAAGGACAGCAGTGAGTTTTTTAGGGAAGCGATTGAAATTGAAGATTATAATCAAAAAACCCAGAAGTGGAACGAAAGGAATCAGAAAAGTATATTCAAAAGCATTCATGGCCCGATTTTTAATATTTCATATTACTAACATCCTCAATATTAATAGACTTAAACCTCCTGTAAATTCCGATGATAATAGCAATGGCTACGGAAGCTTCGGCGGCAGCTATAACAACCACAAATAGGGCGAAAAACATTCCGTGCATATTCTCAGGATGCAGAAAATAGTTAAAAGCCACAAAATTGATATTGACCGCATTAAGCATTAATTCCACCGACATAAGCATGGTAATAAGGTTGCGTCGGGTAAGAAAGCCGTAAACCCCGCTGAAAAACATCAGGGTGCTAACAATCAGAACGTCCTGTAGTGTAATATCCTGCCACATGTTTATTCGTTGTTTGGGTTTTCTGTATCATGAGGTTCCTTCCGGGCAATTACAATAGCCCCTACTATAGCTGCAAGCAACAAAAGTGAAACCACTTCAAAAGGCAGTACAAAGCCATTGCGCTCGTAACTTAGAAGGGCAGTGCCAATGTTTTTTACTGACGCATCAGGTAATGGGGCTTGAGTCGGGATAAAATCAGCGTTCAGCAAAACATATAGGGTAAATCCGGCTCCAATCAGGCTCACAAGAGCAGAGGCAATCATTTTTCCCCATCCTATGGGTTCGAAGCGTTCTCCTACATGGCTGGTAAGAAGAATTGAAAAAATAATGAGCACAACAATACCTCCTGCATATAGCGTAATCTGCAGAGCTCCCATAAAAGCATAATTGAGAATAAAGTAGAAAGCTGCAGTGCCCAAAAGCACAAACAGAAGAAACGTAGCAGCCCGCAAAATACGCTTACTGGTTACCGTCAGTATACTGAAAATCACGATGATAGCCGAGAAAAAATAAAATACAGCCTGGTGAAATGTAATAGACATCATGACTATTCTACCTCCTTCATTAAGGTTGAACCTTCTTTATTGAGAACCTTTGTCAGCTTGCTTCGGTCGTAAACCGCATGCTCAAACTCCTGCCCAAATGCCAGTGCATTAGAAGGGCAATTCTTTACGCAAAGCCCACAAAATGTGCACATACTTAAATGATAAATATGCTTATCAATTGCTTTCTTTTTCTTACCATCTTCGGTTATTATGGTCTTTGTAATAACCTCAATTGAACCGTTTGGGCAGCTTATTTCACAAATGCCACAACCGGTGCAGCGGTGCTCATTTTTTTCGTTGTGGGGCATAATTACCTCGCCCTTAAAACGCTCAAACATTTGCAACTGAGCCCTGTTTTCGGGATACTTCTGGGTAACGATTTCACCGGGGCTGAAAAAGTAATGGTTTGTCACCCGCATTCCTTTCAGCAATGACCGTATTCCCTGAAAAATTCCTCCGATATATTCCTTAAACGTCATCTTACGCAATATTTTAGGTTAAAAATGCAGGCCAAGCAATACAATGACCGACATCAGAATGAGGTTGAAAAGGTTGATGGGAAGCAAGTACTTCCATTCAAGGCTCAACAACTGGTCGATACGTAAACGGGGATATGTCCATTTGAAAAGCATAATTATGTATATCACCGTAAATACTTTGACCAGGAACCAAACCAGCGGAGGTATGAAATCCATTACATGATTAAAGGTTTCAAAATTGCCCAGGTGAAGGGGCATCCACCCACCCAAAAACAAAGTGGTAGCTACTGAGGCCAGGACAAACATATTCATGTATTCGGCCAGGAAAAAGAAGGCAAACTTGATACCCGAATACTCCGTATGAAAACCTGCGGTAAGTTCCGATTCTGCTTCTGCAAGGTCGAAAGGGCCTCGGTTGGTTTCGGCCGTGCCGGCAATCAGAAGGATGACAAATGAAAGGATAGCCGGAATATGTCCTTTAAAGATAAACCAGCCATCTCTCTGCATCTCAATGATTTCCGACAGTTGAAGCGTCCCTGTCAGTATAACCATAGTTACAATGGCCAGTCCAACCGATAATTCGTAACTCACAATTTGCGCCCCGCTTCGCATGGCACCTATAAGCGAGTATTTACTATTCGACGACCAGCCCGCCAGCAGTATGCCAATAACCCCAATAGAAGTGGCTGCCATGATAAAAAAGAGCCCAATATCGGGGTCGAGGGCATGAAGCCCTTTGGCAAAGGGTATAGTACCAAACGCAAGAAAGGATCCAACAATAATGATGAAAGGAGCTACAAAGAAGAGCAATTTGTCAGCCCTTTCTATGCGAATATTTTCCTTAAGAAGTAATTTAATGAAGTCAGCAATGGTCTGGAAAATGCCCTGAGGTCCTACCCTGTTGGGTCCCAGCCGGCACTGAATAAAAGCGCAAATGCGCCGCTCGGCATATACCAGCATCAATCCAACCAGTGCATATATCAACAAATATAGAATACCCACCAGCACAAACTCAATGGTTGCAGCCAAAGAGGGGCCCCAGTGCGATACCAGGTAATGGTCAATACTTTGGGTGATAACTGAAAAATCATATACAAGACCAGTCATAAAAGGTAATTTTTACTTCGTTGTAAAACTTATCTGTCGAGATCGGGTATAACCAGATCGAGCGAGCCACTGATTGCAATCAGGTCGGCTATCTTCATACCCCTCGATATTTTATCAATTACCGAAAGGTTGGAGAAATTGGGTGAACGAAATTTCACCCGGTAAGGATTTTTATTTCCATCGCTGATGATGTGAACTACCAATTCACCTCTGGCTGTTTCCACATGCTGAAAATATTCACCTTCAGGCAATTTGATGATGGCTTTCATTTTTTCGGCGTAGTTTCCTTCCGGAATATTTTCGATGAGTTGCTCAATGATATTCATCGATTCTTCCATTTCTTTCATTCGCACCATATAACGGGCATAGGAGTCTCCTTCGGCCATTAAAACCTCATTGAATGAAACCCGGTCGTAAGCACTGTAAGGTAAACGCTTACGTACATCGCAGCTCCATCCCGAACCACGGCCTGTAGGGCCAGTAGCCCCAAAAGCAATGGCTTCTTCTTTGCTCATTACCCCAATGCCCACGGTACGGTTTCTAAAAATCACGTTCCCGGTAAGCAGGTCATGATATTCCTTCAATTTTGGCCTGAAATACCTGATAAACTCCTTGGTGCGCTTTTGAAAATTAGGATGAATGTCACGCATCAGGCCGCCCGGTATATTGTAGCTTTGTATAAGCCTCCCTCCCGTGGTTTCTTCAAAAATATCCAGGATCTTCTCTCTATCGCGCATGCCATAAAAAAAGGTGGTCAAAGCGCCAAGATCCATTCCAAATGCTGACCACCAGAGCTGATGCGAAGCAATACGGGTAAGCTCGTCGAGTATGGTTCGAATATACTTCACCCTATCAGAAACCTCTATGCCCAATGCCTTTTCAACTGCAAGACAAACAGCTTCATTGTTTATGTGAGCCGATAAGTAATCCATTCTATCGGTCAGATGGACAATTTGAGGATAAGTAAGCGATTCGCACATCTTTTCGATGCCGCGGTGGATATATCCACAATAAGGAGTAACACTTTCAACGGTTTCTCCCTTTAGCCTTACCAGAAACCTCATCACTCCATGGGTGGAAGGGTGCTGAGGCCCCATGTTTATTTCAAATTCCTGGTCTTCAGGTCTGCTTCCTTCTACAGGCCTTATATCCAGTCCATGCATTTCTATTCCGGTGCCGCTCATAATTTTCGCTCTATTACGTTAACCTCATCATTGTAATCCTTGCGCAAGGGGTGCCCCACCCAATTGTCGTCAAGAAAAATCCGCCTCAAATCAGGATGCCCTTCGAAACGAATGCCTAGCAAATCGTAGATTTCCCTCTCATGAAAGTTAGCCGTAGGCCATAAGTGTGTCACTGAGTCCACCACCGGATCATTCCTGTCTATATCTGTCACCTTCACAACTAACAAATGATTTCCTACGGAGGAATTGAGAAGGTATGTGCACCCAAGGCTTGATTTGTAATCTACGCCTGTAATCAGCACTAAATAATCCATGTAAAAATCAGGATCATCTTTAAGAACTTGCATCACAGGTAGTAAATAACGTGCCTGTACGTGCAAAGTGGGATATTGCCCCTGATCAAGCCTGATCTCAGGCCAATTTTGTATGATTTTACCGTTTATATCAGATATCAGTGTTTCCATCTTAAATATCATTTATTGAATACAATTACTCCGGAAGCGGATTTTCAAAATCATAATTTTTCATTACCTCCTCCGGTTTCTGGTATTTGTTTACAATGGTCTCACGCTGTATTTTGCGTTGAAGTTGCATAATACCATATAGGAGAGCTTCGGGTCTTGGGGGGCAGCCCGGAATGTAAACATCAACAGGCAGAAGGTGATCCACCCCTTTAACTACATGATAACTATTGTAGAAAAAAGGACCTCCTGAGACTGCACATGCCCCCATAGCTATCACGTATTTTGGATCAGCCATTTGATCGTAAAGCCGCTTGAGAACAGGCGCCATTTTATTGACAATGGTTCCGGCCACCACAACCACATCGGCCTGGCGTGGAGAGGCGCGGTATACTTCAACCCCAAACCGCGCAAAGTCGTGGCGTGGAGCACCGGCTGCCATCATTTCTATGCCACAACAGCTGGTAGCAAAGGTGAGAGGCCAGACACTGTTGCTCCGGCCCCAATTCAACAGCTTGTCGATAGTGGTGAAAAGCACCCCATGTTTTTCGAGCATAAGCTGATCAAGGGTATCGGTATCCTTGAAATCAGCATCTTTCATTGATTTTATTGCCATTTTAATGCTTGTTTTTTCCAGGCGTATGCAAGTCCGAGAACAATAATCACGAAAAAGATGAGTATTTCCACAAAAGCAGTCATTCCAATGGTTTTCATAACGACTGCCCAGGGAAACAAGAATACAGTTTCAACATCAAAAATTAGAAACAGAAGGGCAAACAGGTAATAGCCTACATTAAACTGCATCCAACTGGTTCCTTTGGTAGGAATTCCACACTCGTAGGGTTGAGACTTTTGCTTATTAAACGAAGACGGGGCCAACAGCCAGGCAGCCAGAATCCCGGCAGCCACCAGCACAATGGCTGTAATAAAAAAGGTAATTAACAATCCAGAGGTCATGTATCACTGTTTTTAGAACATTCTTCCCAAAAGAAAGCAATGGCAAAAATAAATAATTTAGGCATTTTAGTACCTAATTGGATATTAATAACAAACTTGTCGAAAAAATTTAATTTATTGCTCACTGCTCCAGAAAACGGTTGTTGATTTCCGGGTGCAAAAATAAAAATTGATTTATTTAAAAAACTAAATCTGTTAATATTTTGTAAAAAAAATTAGAGCCTTATAAGTCTGATTTATCATTCCCGATTGATGAATGCTACAAAACAGTCGAAAGAAATCCAGACCTCCGGCTGGGTTGAGGTGGAATTAGAGGGAATAAAAATGAAGAGATGTAATTGTATGAAGGTTTATTTAGGTGCCTTCATAAAAAGATACATACCCACAACAAAAAACAGCATATTGGGCAACCAGGTAGCCAACAGAGGGCTCATGCTGCCATAAACTGAGAATTGGGTAGATATCTGCATGAAAAGGATATAGCTAAAGGTAATAGCAATTCCTAATCCCAGATGCATACCCGTGCCACCTCTCACCTTGCGGCTCGAAAGGGACAATCCGATCAGCGTAAGGATAATGGCAGATACCGGAACCGCAATTCTCTTGTGTTTTTCGGTTTCATAAAACCTCACCATACTGCTTCCTTTCAGTTTTTCGCGGGCAATGAAGGCATTGAGTTCCGAAAAATTCATAATTTTAATATCCTCTTTATCAACCATGATTTCATCAGGCAGTAGATTAAGCGTCGTATCCTTCATTGCACCGAACACCAACTTATGTCGACTGGTATCTTGCATTTGCCTTTCCACGTATTGCTCCAAACGCCATTTGCCTGCTGTTGAATCCCATTTAATTCTATCACTCAGCAACTTGTAAACCATCAAGCTATCCTGAAATTTTTCAAGTGTAAAGCGATACCCTGTTTTTTCTTTATTATCCCACGATTCGAAGTAAACAAAAACACCCGGCTCTATTTGAAGATGGAGATTCATTACGTTGCTTTTGGGAGGATTCTTCAGGTATTTTTTTTCGAATTCCCTCAGGGTGATATTGGTGTGGGGTATCAAGAAATTAGAAAGATAGAGCGTTAGTATTACCAAAAACGATGCTGAAATCATGTAAGGCCGCAGCAGTCTTCTGAAGCTGATTCCCCCGCTGAGCATGGCCACAATTTCTGTTCGGGCGGCAAGGCGCGAGGTAAAAAAGACCACTGCGATAAATGTGAAAAGATTACTGAAAAGATTGATAAAGAAGGGAATAAAATTGAGGTAATAATCAAAAATAATAGCTTGCAGTGGCGCTTGTTTAGTAATAAAATCATCGATTTTTTCGCTGATATCGAAAATAATGACGATGATAATCAGCAAGCTAATTGCAAAGAAAAAAGTTCCTAAAAATTTACGAATGATATAACGGTCAATAATAGTCAGCTTCATTCTTATGGGCTTTCGAGGGAAAGATGGGCGAATTTACAACCTTTGTTTCAGCCGTGGAATCATGGAATTTTTCCATGCATTGAAGTCGCCTGCCTCGATGTGCTTTCGGGCTTCGTCGACCAACCAAAGATAAAACCTTATGTTGTGGAGGCTCGCAATCATTGGTGCCAACATTTCACCGGCTACAAAAAGGTGACGCAGATAGGCTTTGGTGTACTGGCTGTCAACAAACGAGTCGCCTTCGGGATCAATTGGACCAAAGTCGTTTTTCCACCTTTCATTTTTGATATTGATGATGCCGTTGCGTGTAAATAGTTGCCCATTGCGTCCATTACGCGTGGGCATTACGCAATCAAACATATCCACACCGAGGGATATTCCTTCGAGGATATTTGCAGGTGTGCCTACTCCCATTAGGTATCGGGGTTTGTCAGCCGGAAGGATGCTACACACCAGCTCCGTAAGCTCATACATGGTTTCTTCCGGTTCGCCCACCGAAAGCCCTCCAATGGCATTTCCATAAGCATCCTGCGATGCGATAAATTCGGCCGATTTAATTCTGAGGTCCTTATACACACTGCCCTGCACTATGGGAAACAATGTCTGATAATAGCCATACAGGGGTTCTGTAGTACTGATATGTTGTATGCAACGGGTCAACCAGGCATGGGTAAGCTCCATACTTTTTTGGGCGTAATCATAAGGGCAAGGGTAAGGAGTGCATTCATCGAAAGCCATGATAATGTCTGCCCCAATGATGCGCTGGATATCCATAACAGACTCAGGGGTGAAGACATGCTTCGAACCATCGATATGCGATTGAAAAACCACCCCATCTTCACGCAGTTTACGCCTTGCAGCCAGGCTATACACCTGGTAACCGCCACTGTCGGTTAAAATGGGTTTGTCCCAACCATTGAATCGGTGAAGGCCACCTGCTTGCCTGAGAATCTCCGTTCCGGGTCTCAAGTATAAGTGGTAGGTGTTTCCCAGAATAATACGGGCACGGGTATCTTCCTTTAAGTCACGAATATGAACAGCTTTAACGGATCCAGCCGTTCCAACAGGCATGAAAACAGGCGTTTCAATCAGCCCGTGTGCTGTTTCAATTACTCCGGCTCTTGCCCGGCTTCCGGTATCTTGATGCGTAATTTTGAAATTCAACAATTTAGGTTTTTTAAGAAAAGGCTGCAAAATTACAACTTTACCCGTCTTTTTCAGGATTGTTAATAATACCAACCTAACTTGAATTTAATGCTTCTGGCTACTTCAATCCTTTTGGATATTTTTGCCGCCAATAATTAACCTTTGTTCATGAATCTTCAGGAAATTACCGGGCACCCTCATTTTGTGTGGTTTATCGCCTTCGGTGTGGTGGTGCTGATACAGTTAATCTTTTATTGGTTAGTGTTTTCCCGGATTAGTTTTGCCAGAATTAAAAAGAAAACTCTTGATAGTTATCCACCTGTATCTGTGGTTATTTGCGCCCGCGATGAGTTTAAAAATCTGAAAGCCTTTTTGCCTTCTGTATTGACCCAAGATTATCCTGAATTTGAAGTTGTGGTGGTGAATCATCTTTCGGAAGACGATACACAATATTTGCTGCGTGATTTTCAAAAAGAATATCCTCATTTAAAAATAGTTACATTATCCAAGGATGCCAATTTTTTCCATGGAAAAAAATTTCCCCTATCGATAGGCATAAAAGAGGCCAAACACGAAATACTTATACTTACCGATGCCGATTGCAAGCCAGCAACTCCTCAATGGCTCAAAAGCATGGTTTCGGCCTATGAACCGAAAACAGAAATCGTTTTGGGTTTTAGCAATTTTATGCCTGCACGTGGTTTATTGAATCTTCTTCAGCGTTTTGAGACCTTTCATACAGGCCTAATGTATATGTCGCTTGCCAGGTCTGGTATGCCCTACATGGGTGTAGGACGAAATCTGAGTTATAAACGTTCTTTGTTTTTCCGGGAACAAGGTTTTATCCGCCATTATACCATTGCTTCGGGTGATGACGACCTCTTTATAAACAAAGCTGCCACAAGGGCAAATACAGCGATTAATCTCGATCCCGACAGCTTCACGACAACTAAGGCTAAATCTTCGTGGGCTGCCTGGATTAGACAAAAACGCAGGCATTACACTACAGGCAGCCATTACAAATTTTGGCACAAATTAGTTCTCGGGCTCTACTCATTGTCGCAAGTTCTTTTATACCTCCTGTTGGTTTCTTTGTTGGTTTTACGTTTCCCCTGGTATGCAATACTTATTGCTGCAGGACTGCGTTTTCTGAGCCAATGGACCATATGGGGTCTGGGCTTGAAAAAATTCAAATCAGGGAGATTTGTATTAATTTCGCCATTGCTCGAAATCATCCTTCTAGTTTTCACGGGATGGATGTTGGCTACCAATTTTTTAGTGAAAGAACCCAGATGGAAATAAAGTATAGCATTACCGAGAAAGCGCAGAGAGATTACCAGTTAGTGCAGCAAGCCCTTCAAAATGGTGATCAGCGGGCATACGCTGAACTGCTGAATAATTACCGGGAATCCCTTTATTTCTTATTGCTCAAAATGACCAACGATCCCGACGATGCTGAAGATTTGACCATAGAAGCCTTTGGCAAGGCATTTCGCAACCTGCACCAATACACACCCAATTATGCTTTCAGCACATGGCTTTTCAGAATAGCTGCCAACAATTGCATAGATTTTATGCGGAAAAAGAAAAAAGCCATGTTAGGCAGTAACGAACTTTCGGAGGATAGCGACCCCAATAATGATCTCACAGGCTTCATACCTTCACAAGGACTTGATCCTGAAGAGGCTTTTATAAAAAAACAAAAAGCCACAGTGCTGCGCGAAATTGTCGACCGATTAAAGCCCAAATACCGCAAGCTGATACATATGAGGTATTTCAGGGAAATGTCGTATGAAGAAATCGCCAGAGAGCTTGATATTCCTATGGGAACAGTGAAAGCCCAGCTTTTCAGGGCAAGAGAACTTCTTACCCAAATATTACAAGACCGGAAAGGTGTTATTTGAAACCAATTATCGAAATCCATGAATACTTCAGACGATTTTAAAAAACTGATTTTGCAGGGAATACCCGATGAACTCCCGGCACCCAAACCTTACGACCCCAACGTTAATCATGCCCCCAGGCGAAAAGATATTTTAACACCTGAAGAAAAAAAACTTGCCATTCGCAATGCGTTGAGGTATTTTCCGCCCCGTCATCATGAGGTGCTTGCAAAAGAGTTTGCCGAAGAACTCATGAATTATGGCAGGATTTACATGTACCGTTTCAGGCCCGATTATCGCATGTATGCCCGCCCCATCGATGAATATCCCCATCAATCGAAACAGGCTGCAGCAATAATGCTCATGATTCAAAACAACCTGGACGAAGCCGTTGCGCAACATCCACACGAATTGATCACTTATGGGGGCAATGGAGCAGTATTTCAAAACTGGGCGCAGTACCTGCTCACAATGAAATATCTCGCCACTATGACCGATGAGCAAACTTTGGTCATGTATTCAGGGCATCCCCTCGGGCTCTTTCCTTCTCACCCCGATGCTCCACGAGTGGTTGTAACCAATGGCATAGTCATTCCCAATTACAGCAGCCAGGATCATTGGGAAAAGTTTAATGCCCTCGGAGTTTCACAATATGGACAGATGACTGCGGGTTCATATATGTATATAGGACCGCAGGGAATCGTTCATGGAACTACCATTACTGTTTTAAACGCCAGCCGCAGAGTATCCGAAGGGAATATAGGAGGAAAATTATTCATTTCAAGTGGCTTGGGAGGGATGTCAGGAGCACAGCCCAAAGCAGCCAAAATTGCCGGGATTGTTAGCATTACTGCAGAAATCAACCCTAAAGCCGCTCGCAAAAGATTTGAACAAGGATGGGTTGATGAGCTGATAAATGATGCTGATCTGGCAATTGATTCCGCCTTGCGCTGGCAGGAGAAAAAACAGGCACATTCCATAGCCTATCTGGGAAATATTGTCGATTTATGGGAACGTCTGGCCGAAAGAAACATTAAAGTGGACATTGGGTCTGACCAAACCTCGTTGCATAATCCCTGGGCCGGCGGTTACTATCCGGTAGGACTTACGCTGGAAGAATCGCAACGATTGATGGCTGAAAATCCTCAACTCTTCAAAGAAAAAGTTCAACAATCACTCAGAAGACAGGTAGCAGCCATTAATCAGCTTACGGCCAAGGGAATGTATTTCTTCGATTATGGAAATGCTTTCTTGCTCGAAGCCAGTCGTGCAGGTGCTGATATTCTTAAGCCCGACGGGAGTTTCCGGTATCCTTCGTATGTTCAGGATATTATGGGACCTATGTGCTTCGACTACGGATTTGGCCCGTTCCGTTGGGTATGTACCAGCGGTGACCCCGCCGACCTGGAAAAAACAGACCGAATTGCCGAAGAAATTCTTGCGGAAATGTCAAAAACAGCTCCTCCTGAAATACGCCTTCAAATTGAAGACAACCTCTTGTGGATTAGGCAAGCGGGAGCCAATAAATTGGTAGTGGGTAGTCAGGCCCGAATTTTATATGCAGATGCCGAGGGTCGTATACGCATTGCTGAAGCTTTCAACAAGGCTATAGCAGAGGGCATAATTTCGGCCCCCATTGTTCTTGGCCGCGACCATCATGACGTTTCAGGGACAGATTCGCCTTTCCGCGAAACCAGCAATATTTACGACGGATCTTCTTTCACGGCGGATATGGCCGTGCAAAACGTTATTGGTGATTCTTTCAGGGGTGCTACCTGGGTTTCACTGCACAATGGAGGAGGTGTTGGTTGGGGCGAAGTGATTAATGGAGGATTTGGAATGGTTATCGATGGAACTCCTGAGGCAGATCGAAGACTAAAATCTATGCTCTTCTGGGATGTTAATAACGGCATTACCCGCAGGGCCTGGGCTCGCAATCATGAAGCCTTATGGGCTATTAAACGCGCTATGAACGTTGAGCCTCGCCTTCTGGTCACCCTACCGAATCTGGTTGAAGATAGTATAGTCGAAAGTTTATTCTGAAAATTTTTTGAAGCATTAATACGGAAAGGGGGAAATATATTCCTCCTTTTTTTATTTTTGCAAATGGGTAAAGCCTTTATCTGTGCTAATCACATTGAGGGCACCAGGTATATAAATAAGATATGATACATGTGGAGTACCAGGATTAGCCGATAAAGACAACCACTAAAACATTCATTATCAATCACCTTCTTTCTCATTTAAATGAAGAGAGTTATGTTTCATTTGAAGAAATGGGCAACTTTTGGCCTCTTATTGATTTTTACTGAAATTGGCTGGAGTCAGGAAACATTAAGAGCTGCAGTTTACAATAATTCCGGCCAGACAGCTTCTACAACCTCTCCCGACCTTTACTCTGCCATTTACATGATGGATGTAGCCGGTCTGCCGTTTGATGTTATTAATTCAACGGAAAATCTTCATGAATACAGGCTGATATTAATGGCCCATCCTTGTTCCTCTGAAAATCTTCAAGATGAAGAAGTCAGCGACTTTGTTGAATATGTTTCGAACGGGGGTACTCTGATTATCCCCGGGAACAAAGATTCGAGAATGTTTTTTATGAGCGGAATCAGCTCGGCATTTGATGTAAAATCTCCACGAATGCGTTGGGCTATAAGTTCACGTAAACCTGAACTTAAATATTTCAACGATACGCTTGAACAGGTTATTTCCCTTGGAAAATCTGAAGTTGCTGCTATTACTTCGAAATATTTCACAACAACGACTGCCCTGGTTTTAGCGAGATACGAAAACGATAAACCGGCGGTAGTTTATAATGAATTAAGAAACGGAAAGGTCTATACCTTTGGCGTTCAATGGAAAGATGTGGTTCTACGACCCCAGGTCAATAAAGATTATGAAGCACAACGAGTCTATTCCAATGGTTTTGAACCATCGGCGGATGTATTTCCTTTGTTTATTCGTGCCGTTTGGGAAAACATTTGCCCCATAGCAATGTGGAAACATACACTTCCAGAGTCTTACCAAGGTCTTTTGCTCATTACCCACGACGTTGATAGCCGTACTGGCTATGACACTATGGGATATTTTTCAGCATACGAAAAATCAATAGGAATTTCTACGCATTATTTTGCTACTACCCACTACCTGAAAGACGATTTACTGAGTGCTTTTTATGATGAGAAAAGCATAACAGCTCTGAAGCAAGTGGCAGCTAATGGACATACCATTGGAAGCCATTCCGTAAGTCATTTACCTGATTTTGATAAAGAGACCATCGTCTTACGTGGTAAACCGGGAAACAGCCCTTCCAATTACTTTCCAATGTACCTCAACTCGTTGGGTCATTCGGTTAATGGTACAGTATGGGGAGAAGCAGAAGTGTCGAAATATCTTTTAGAACGTGATTTGGGCAAAGAGATCATTTCATGGAGATCTGGGCATTTATGCTACCCAAAAGCGTTGATTCAGGTGCTCGACTCCAACAATTATACCCTCAACTCTACCCAATCGGCCAACGACATTCTGAGCAATTTCCCTTATATAGCTCAAAACCGGCCGGCAGTGGAATACAATCCCTCCAACGTTCTGGAAATTCCCATGACTATTTCCGATGTAAATTACGTCACCCCTATTTCCTCCACCAATTATCTGGAATTCGTGAACAGGTGGTACAATATTACCATGAGAAATGCACGCAATTACGCTCCAACCGTCCTGCTGATCCATCCTAACCGCCGGTTCAAGGTTGCGGCTCAGAAAGCACTGATTGAAATTTTACCCGATCAGGTTGGGATATACAATTTCGGGAGGTTCGGTAAATTTTGGAGAAACAGGATGAATACATCCTTCAGTGTAAATATCGTTTCCGAAAATAACCTTGTCATCAAAGTCAACTCAGATGATTTTTTTGAAATGGAACCTCCGGTGAGTTTCATCATAAAAGATGTTGAATCCAAGAAAGGATTCGATAAACTTGAGATTATGATAGAAACACCCTCGGGGCAAAGCCGAAAAGCATATCTCAACAGAGTAGATGATTCATTAGTAATGGTTCATCCCAGATCGCCCATGAGTGTCGGTGAAAATGATGAACAACGATTTCAGTTAATTCCCAATCCGGCAAAAGATCATTTTGTAGTGGTAACTAGCTTCAATGAAAAGGTAGAATGCCTGGAAATTATTGATTTAACGGGAAAAATCGTGTTACAGAAATTATTTTATGATAATAGTCCCACCTATGGGCCAGTTAGTGTTACTGGTTTGCAAGCCGGTCTCTACGTCTGTCGAATTCGTACAACCACAAGGGTGAAAGCGGAAAAATTGCTGATTACCAGGTAATGCACAAGGCTTAATCAACCGGGCACCATCAGAACGAAAAGCGGATGTTTTACCTTTGCATGATTTTTAAGAAGCGATAGAAGAGATATTCAATCAAATAAGAATCATGCGAATAGCAGCAATTATTCCGGCAAGGTATGCTTCCACGAGATTTCCGGGGAAACCCCTGGTTGATATAGGAGGCAAAAGCATGGTGATGCATGTTTGGGAAAGGGTTAAGCGTGCGCAGGGCATAGCCAGAGTTGTAGTAGCCACCGACGATGAACGCATTTATAATCATGTAAAAGAACACGATGGAGATGTTTTAATGACATCACCCTTGCATGAATCAGGTACTCAAAGAGTAGCAGAAGCCGCAAGATTGTTAGCAGACGAGTTGCAACCTTTCGACGGCATCATCAATGTTCAGGGAGATGAACCTTTCATAAACCCGGCACAGGTAGAAGAGGTAGCCCGTCTTTTGAGTCATAGCGAAGTATTGATAGCCAGTTTGATGAAAAAAATTGAGTCGGAAGCGGAACTTTTCAACCCAAACGTCGTAAAAGTGGTTACCGATAGCAAAGGCTGGGCCTTGTATTTTACCCGGCAAGCCATACCCTATGTAAGGGGTAGTGAGCCCAAAATCTGGCTATCGAAAAACGAATATTTCAAACATATTGGAATTTATGGTTACAAGACTTTTGTACTTCATAACATTGCACGACTCGAAACCCCTACCCTGTCGCAATGCGAATCGCTGGAGCAACTTACATGGCTCTACTACGGTTATAAGATTCGTATGGGTTTAACATCATTCGAGTCAGTGGCCATAGATAGTCCGGAGGACTTATCAAAACTTATTAACAAACAGTGAGAATTAGTGTATTATAGCTTATATTTGCATTTTAACATCACAAAAGGCACACCCAAAAATGGAATTCCTGAAAGAGGTTTCGGCATTAATATGTGAGCTACTTCCAGCCCATGGATGTGTTATCATTCCAGGGCTGGGCGGATTTATTACCCACTACAAACCTGCTGTTATTCAGGCCCAAAGTGGCAAAATTATGCCTCCAACCGCCGAAACCGGGTTCAATCCTGCCTTACGCACCAATGATGGATTATTAGCACAAACCCTTGCACAAAAGACAAACCTGCCCTATCCTAAGGCTATTGACAAAATACAGGAGTTTTCCTGGAATTGCCTGGCTGAACTTAACATGGGGCAGGAAGTACACTTTATAGGGCTGGGAAAACTCAGGCTAGATGAATACAAAAACTACAGATTTGAAGCTGACCGAAATGCTAATTTTTTAGACGATGCTTTTGGCCTGGCTCCCGTAAATGCTATGCCTGTAAAACATCCTTCAAAACCGATGCAGCGAATGGATCGCAGGCCAGAACGCAGTCACAGACTTAAACGCAAACACGTGATGGAAGGAATCCGATGGACTGTAATGATTATGCCTTTGATTCTGCTTGCATTTTATTCAATATACCAAACCGGTGTGCTCGAAGGTTTGGTAAGTTACTCCTCCTTTAGTGGAATTACCAGTCCGGAAATCGCAACCAAAGAAAGCCCGATGCAGCAATCGCCGGATGAAAAATTACAGGAAGATTATTTTGCCACTATTCAGTGGCCGGCATCTATTTCCAAAGATACCGAAACCCCGCCTCCTGACACAACCTTGCCTGTAATAGTATTCAAGTCGGACATACCCAATCCTCCTTCAACGCAAAATCAACCTCAAACTGGCAATGCAAATATCTCTGCTGAAAGTAAGATAGATTTTCCGGTGTCGAACAATAAAATTGATTCTCAGACAGCAAATACACTTCCGGTTAGTGATATCCAAGGAAAATACCATCTCATCATAGGATGTTTTAAAGAAAAGGCGAATGCTGAGCGGCTCATAGATAAACTCAAAACAAATGGGATTCATGCTTTTGAGGCTGGAACTACCTCTGGCGGATTAACCCGAGTAAGTCTGGGGGGCTATGCCAGTCGTACTGAAGCCGAACAAGCCCGACAAAATTTTTCCCAAAAAGAAATTCCTGAGATCTGGATTAGTAAATTATAGACCCATCTCGTCTTGATCTCCCCAAAAATTGCCTTTAATTTTGCCTCCAGAATTAAAATAAACCCGGGGTGGCCAAAAAGAAACGTATACATTGGGCTGAATGCCAGACATTTCCTCATTTTTTTGAACCAAAGTATCACGAGTTGTTGCAAGGTTTTCCTCTCAAGGGAAAATGGCATCCCGATTTTTTCTCCAAACCTTCGCCCATTACCCTTGAAGTAGGCTGCGGTAAAGCTGAATTTACCGTTCATCAGGCAAGAAAGTTTCCACAACGCAATTTTGTAGGTGTCGATATAAAAGGTGCCCGAATGTGGAAAGGAGCAAGTATCGCTCTCAAGGAAGGTCTTCAAAACACCGCTTTTATTAGGACACATATTCAAAACCTTCCCTTGATTTTTGCACCAGGCGAAGTTGAAGAAATCTGGATTCCTTTTCCTGATCCCCAACCCAATAAACCAGGTGAGCGGAAACGGCTTACTTCACCAAATCTACTAGAGGTATATCGCAAAATTCTTCACCCTAATCATCTGATTCACCTGAAAACCGATAACCGGCCTTTTTTTGAGTACACACTTGAAATTATAGCCAGAGATAACCATCAACTCATCTATGCTACCGACGATCTATACGCCTCGGATTTCAATGGCATAGTGAAAGAAGTTACAACCTTTTATGAGGCGCAATGGTTAGCCCAAGGCTCGAAGATCCATTACGTACAATTCAGACTCAATGGAATCGGATAAATCGTTTTTTGAGAAAGTGTATGAAGTCGTGCGTAAGATTCCCCCGGGAAGGGTTACCTCGTACGGTGCCATTGCCCATTACCTCGGCACACGCTCTTCTGCCCGAATGGTAGGATGGGCTATGAATCAATCGCATACCCAGGCCGACGTACCAGCCCATCGGGTCGTCAATCGAAAGGGAATGCTTTCCGGTAAACACCATTTTGGAGGTCCACGCGTAATGCAACAACTACTCGAAAGTGAAGGAATTAGGGTAACCGACGATCAGGTAATCGATTTTAATAAAGTATTTTGGGACCCATCGCTGGAATTGGCTAATGAAAGAATTCCGATTTCTGTCAAAGAAATAAAATAACACATTTCACTACCTTTGCAATTACCACAATCAAAGGATAAAACAACCAAAAACATAATACCATGAAACAAAAATTGCTGGCTTTTGCATTATTATTCAGTTTGTTGGCTTGCAACCAGGGAAATAACAAACAAAAAGAGCAAGGTGCCATGAAGGCCAAAGTGGAAGAATATGCGGCTGTTAAGCTCACTACTGATCTGTCGCAACTCAGCGAGAAAGAAAAACAGATGTTGCCTTTGCTTTTTGAAGCTGCCCGTATTATGGACGACTTATTCTGGAAACAAGCTTATGGCGACAAAGAACAGTTACTCAATGGTTTGGACGAATATACGCGTCGTTTTGCTGAAATCAACTACGGCCCGTGGGAAAGGCTCAACGACATGGAACCTTTCATCGAGGGGGTTGGAGCTAAGCCTTTGGGTGCCAATTTTTATCCAACCGACATGACCAAAGAAGAATTTGAAGCCTTGGCCGACCCAGCCAAAACCAGTCTTTATACAGTCATTCGGAGGGATGAGAGCGGCAAACTCAAAGTAGTTCCCTACAGTGAGGAATATAAAGAAGAGCTGTTAAAAGCCTCTGCCCTCCTTCTTCAAGCTGCCGACCTGGCCGAAGATGAAGGCCTAAAAAAGTATCTCCTGGCCCGCAGCAAGGCGCTCCTGTCTAACGATTATTTCGAAAGCGACCTTGCATGGATGGACATGAAAAACAATAAAATTGACTTTATCATAGGCCCCATCGAAAACTATGAAGACAGGCTCTTCGGTTACAAAGCTGCCTTCGAAAGCTTCATCTTGGTTAAAGATTTGGAATGGACGCAAAAACTCGCCCATATTGCACAACTTTTACCCAAGCTGCAGCAATCATTACCTGTGGCTGATGCTTACAAGGCAGAAAAACCTGCCTCTTCAAGCGATCTGGGTGCTTACGATGCTATCTATTATGCCGGTGATTGCAATTCGGGAAGCAAAACCATAGCCATCAATCTGCCTAACGACCCCGAAGTACAAAAGCTCAAAGGGAGCCGCAGGCTTCAACTGAAAAACTCAATGAAAGCCAAATTTGATAAAATACTGCTTCCTATTGCCCAAATGGTTATAGATCCTTCACAGGTTAAATACGTTTCGTTTGATGCATTTTTTGAAAACGTAATGTTTCATGAAATTGCCCATGGGTTAGGTGTTCATCGCACAATCAATGGAAAAGGAGACGTAAGAGAAGCATTGAAAGACACTTACAGTGCTTTAGAAGAAGCCAAGGCCGATATCACAGGGTTGTATTTAGTGACGCAGATGCACGAAATGGGAGAAATTACCGACAAAGATTTAATGGACAATTATGTTACTTTCCTCGCCGGTATTTTCCGCAGCGTGCGTTTTGGAGCCTCATCGGCCCATGGTAAAAGTAATATGATACAATTCAACTACTTCCTCGAAAATGGAGCCTTTAATTATGACGCTGCAAAAGGACTGTATTCGGTAAACCTCGAAAAAATGAAAAATGCAGTGGCCGACCTTTCGGGCCTTATAATTACTATACAGGGTGATGGTGATTACTCCAAAGCTACTGAACTCATTCAAAGCAAAGGCTCCATACCTGAGCAACTCTCAGTTGCACTCGGCCGCGTGGCAAAAGCAGGCATTCCGCGTGATGTAGTGTTCGAACAAGGGCCCGAGGTATTAGGCTTGTAAAAGTTGACAAACATCAAAACATACATCAATAGATTTTTCTATAATTTTGCAGGGTGAAAGCGATACTTTCACCCTCTTTTTTAACCCAAAAATATTTTTTATGTCCAATCAGGTTATCGAACAAAAAGTCCGCAATGTTATTGAACAAATCCGCCCTTATTTACAACGCGACGGTGGAGATATTGAATTTATTGAACTTACTGATGAAATGACCGTGAATGTCAAGCTGGTGGGTGCTTGCGGCTCATGCCCATTTAGCATTATGACGCTCAAGAACGGGGTAGAACAAGCTGTGATTAAAGCAGTTCCAGAAGTTAAATCAGTAGAAGCCATTAATCTCTAATCAACGGGTGAAAATAATTTCCGGAAAAAACAAACCCTCAAATAAATTCAACCATGAAAAAACTTTTCATTTTGCTTTTTTCAGCACTCGTGGTATTGTCTGCCTGTAAACACGAAAAAGTATATAACCAAATCGTGAAAGACCCTAAAACGGGTGAGGATATTTTAATTGGTTATGTAAACGTTGAAGGGCTGAAAGGCGATATTTTTAAAGACGCCTACATCAAAGGACTTTCGGAATATATGCCCAATGACTCCACTGTCCAGGAATGTAAAAAATTAATGAATGGTGTAAGTTACCGCATCATCATGGGTACCTGGTGCTCTGATTCGCAGGAAGAAGTGCCACGATTTTTTCAGGTTTTATACACAGCCGACGTAGATGTGCTGAATCCTGAAATCATGGAGATAATTTGTGTTAACAGCAATAAAGAAGCAGGTGATGCAAAAATTAAAAAATACAACATTGAGAAAGTACCAACTTTCATCATTTATCGTAATGGCAAAGAAATAGGCCGAATCATTGAAAGGTTTGCCGATAGGCCGGAAATTGATTTATTGGAAATTTTGAAAAAACAGTAATGCAAAAAATTATTAGAACAAGGGCCGAAGCTGCTGATTTTGCAGCTTCGGTTCGTTTTTCAGGAAAAACCATGGGGTTTGTACCCACCATGGGTGCTCTTCACGAAGGGCATCTCTCACTGGTTCGTAAGGCGCTTCAGGAGAATGATTACTGTGTAACCAGCATCTTTGTAAACCCAATTCAGTTTAATAATCGGGAAGATTTAGAAAAATATCCACGCACTCCGGAGCGCGACCTGCAAATGCTCGAAGAAGCCGGGTGTCAGGCTGTATTTATGCCTTCGGTGGATGAAATGTATCCTGAAGAGGTAAACGAACACTACGATTTTGGGCATCTCGATAAAGTAATGGAAGGCGCTTTCCGGCCGGGGCATTTCAACGGAGTAGCCATTGTTGTAAAACGCCTTTTTGAAATAATTCAGCCCCACAAAGCATATTTCGGCGAAAAAGACTATCAGCAACTTGCCATTATTCGGGAACTGGTCCGCCGGTATCAGATTCCTGTAAAAATTGTTGCCTGCCCTATAGTTAGAGAAGACGACGGTCTTGCCATGAGTTCCAGAAACATGCGGCTATCGGCGGAAGACCGTCGCAAAGCTCCTCAAATCTATCAGACCTTACTTACAGCCCGGCAATTGGCAAAAGAACACGACGTTGCCTTTGTAAAAAATTGGGTATTGGAAACATTAAAGAGTATTGAGGGGTTTGAACCCGAATATTTCGAAATAGCCAGTGGCGAAACTCTTCTCCCTGTTAATCATTGGGATGAAGCAGATACCGTTATGGGTTTTGTGGTTGTGTGGTTGGGTGGTGTCAGGCTCATCGACAACATAGAACTTCGACGGAAGTAATCACGGATATACTCGAAAATTGTAGTAATTTTGCACCGCCATGTATATAGAAGTTTTAAAATCAAAGATTCACCGCGCCACGGTCACCGATGCCGATCTTAATTATATCGGCAGCATCACTATTGATGAAGACCTGATGGAAGCAGCAAACCTTATTGAAAACGAAAAGGTGCATATTTACAACATAAATAATGGGGAACGGTTCGAGACTTATGTAATCAAAGGGAAAAGAGGTAGTGGGGTTATTGCCATCAATGGCGCTGCTGCCCGTAAAGTAGCCCCCGGTGATCTGGTGATTATCGTTTCTTATGCTTCTATGAAATTCGAAGAAGCCAAGACTTTCCGCCCCCATATTATTTTCCCTGACAACAACAACAAACTGCGTAAGGTGTGAATAAAACGCTACGCAACGTTTTAAGGTTAGTTTTATTCCTTTGCATAGGGATATTTTTTATATATCTCTTCTTACATAACTTATCTCCGGAACAGCGTCAGGAAATTCTTCGCGCCATGGGCAGGGCGAATTATTTCTGGATCATCATTTCTATGATTGTTGGCATCCTGAGTCATGCCAGTCGTGCCCGCCGATGGACAATACTTATGGAGCCGCTGGGGCATAAACCCAAATACAATAACGTCTTTCTGGCTGTTTTTATAGGTTATTTTGCCAATCTGGCCCTTCCGCGCTTAGGAGAAATTAGCCGCTGTGGTGTTTTAGCCCGGTACGAAAAAATACCTTTCAATCAATCATTTGGGACGGTAATTTCGGAAAGGGCCCTCGACATGCTGGTTTTTATACTTTTATTTTTCATCAATTTAGCCCTGCAATTCCACCTCATCAGTCACTACGTGGATGTACATATATACACACCCCTGTATATTAAAGCAGAGGAAGCCGGACATGCCGGATTACTTAAATGGCTGATCGTGGGAGGAATAATTGGAACATTGATCCTAATCTATGTGTTCCGCCGTCGTTTTTATCATCTGAATACTGTTCAGAAAATTAGGGAAATGGGTAAAGGCCTTTGGGATGGCATCTGGTCTATTCGTTATCTCGATAAACCTTTTGAATTTATTTTCCACACTATTTTCATTTGGGTTGCTTATTTTTTAATGGCATGGATAGTATTTCTGAGCCTGGAAGAAACTGCCACGCTTGGCTTTAATGCCGGTTTAGCAGTTCTCGTTTTTGGTTCCATTGGTATTATTCTGGTTCAGGGCGGTATCGGAGTGTATCCGGCCATTGTAGCCGAAACCTTAGTATTATTTGGCATTGCCTCTCCTACTGGCTATGCTATGGGTTGGCTTTTATGGACTTCACAAACACTCATGATTATTATAATGGGTGCTGCAGCATTGCTTATTTTGCCTTTAATAAATCATAAATCATATGGCTTCAGGATTTTCAGTTCACAAGAAGATTTTTGATGGAATAACCATCGAATTTGATCGGCTCTTGTCTTTTTGGCGATTTAAAGGCTACAAAATAGTATTTACAAACGGATGTTTCGACATTCTGCACAGAGGGCATATTAATTATCTCTATAAGGCTGCAGAACTTGGGGATATATTGGTAGTAGGGCTAAACTCAGATGATAGCGTAACCCGCATCAAAGGAGAAGGACGACCCATCAATGGATGGGATGCACGGGCAGAAATACTGGCCAGCCTTCAGATGATTGATGCTGTGGTGAAGTTTGATGACGACACTCCCTTTGAACTCATAAAACACATTACGCCAGATATTCTTGTGAAAGGTGCTGATTATAAGCCTGAAAACATCATTGGTGCTGACTGGGTAATGGACAATGGCGGAGAGGTTGTTACCTTACCCTACCTCAAAGAATACAGTACTACCCTGATAGAAGAACGAATCAGGCAGGGCAGGTAAAACTTAAAAAAACTTTTATGGCCAAAGCCAAAACCACTTTTTTTTGTACGAATTGTGGAGCTGAATCCCCTAAATGGCTTGGCCGGTGTCCTTCATGTGGTGCATGGAACTCATTTGCCGAAGAGGTAATCAGACGGCCTTCGGGAAGCAATAGCAATTTACCTAACCGGCAAACGCCAATGCATATTGACCAAATAACTGCGGTAAACTTTGGACGGCTGACTACAGGGAATCAGGAGTTTGACCGGGTATTGGGTGGGGGCTTTGTCCCGGGAGCATTGGTGCTGATAGGTGGCGAACCCGGCATTGGGAAATCTACCCTATTGCTGCAAATAGCACTCAGTCTCAAAGGTATCAGGGTATTATATGTTTCAGGCGAGGAGAGCAGTCAGCAGATACGCATGCGTGCCGATCGACTGGCAATCAGTGGCTCTGATTGTTATATTCTGACCGAAACCCAACTCGAAGAAATTCTTTCTCAGGCCGAAGCCTCCCAACCACAACTCATCATTATTGACAGTATTCAGACACTTCAGACCAATACTCTTGACGCCACAGCCGGTACGGTATCGCAGGTGAGGGAATGTGCTGCACAATTGCAGCGCTTTGCCAAAACGAGGCATATCCCTGTGGTGCTCATAGGCCACATTACCAAAGATGGTTTACTTGCCGGACCTAAAATATTGGAGCACATGGTAGATGCTGTCCTTCAGTTTGAAGGCGACCGGAACCATGGTTACCGAATACTGAGGGCGTCGAAAAACCGCTTTGGCTCGGCCAGTGAACTGGGAATTTTTGAAATGTATGCGGGAGGCCTGAGAGAAGTGAGCAATCCCAGCGAAATTTTGATGTCGCAGCATAATCGGGAAGTTAGCGGGGTTGCCATTGCTGCAGGCATTGAAGGCATCAGACCCATGCTGATTGAAGTACAAGCTCTGGCAGGGGTGCCGGTCTATTCTACCCCCCAGCGCTCGGCAACCGGTTTCGACCAACGCAGACTCAATATGCTGCTTGCAGTACTTGAAAAGCGACTGGGATTTCGACTTTCCTCCCGCGATGTTTTTCTGAATGTAGCTGGAGGAATACGAATAGAAGATCCCGCAGCCGACCTCGCTGTTGTGGCTTCGGTAATCTCTTCTTCGGAAGACATCCCCATTAATCATCTGATTTGTTTTGCAGGGGAAGTAGGACTCTCCGGAGAAATCAGACCTGTACCCAGGGTCGATGCGCGAATTGCTGAAGCAGCCCGACTCGGGTTTAGGCAAATTTTTATTTCACGCTATGCATTGAAAGGCCTTGAAAACCTCAATCTATCCATAGAAATTTCAGCCCTAGAGCGGCTCGATGAACTAGTATCTGGATTATTCGGTTAATTTTGTTATTAAAGTATTCCAATTTTCCAAAAATAAAGCCATGGAAGAAGCCAGGGTGAAGCGGGAATTCAACATACAGCAGGAAAGAAGAGAAATCCTCAGCCGTTACCGGAGGCTACTTTCGGTTTACAAACCCAAACCCGAAAATGCGAAAGAAGATTTTGCATTGATAAGAAAAGCTTTCAAGGTAGCTCTTGAGGCACATAGCAATATGCGACGCAAAAGCGGAGAACCTTACATTTATCATCCACTGGAGGTAGCTCGCATTTGTGTGGAAGAAATAGGTTTGGGTGCCACAGCTATTGCTGCCGCTCTTTTGCACGATGTAGTAGAAGACCGTTCCGACCTTTACTCTATTGAAGATATACGACGTCTTTTCGGCGATAAAATAGCTAATATATGCCAAGGCCTTACTAAAATCAAAGAAATTTTCGATCACACGCAACCCTCCGACCAGGCTGACCACTATCGCAAGTTGCTGCTAACCATGTCGTCGGATGTTAGGGTGATACTGATTAAGCTGGCCGACCGATTGCATAATATGCGCACGCTCGAGTATATGCGCCCGGAAAAACAATTGAAAATTGCGGCTGAAACCACTTACCTCTTTGCCCCCCTCGCCCATCGCTTAGGGCTGTATGCAATCAAAAGCGAGCTTGAAGACCTGGCCTTAAAATTTACAGAACCCGAAATTTACAGTGAAATATCGCGGCGCCTAGCCGAATCAGAGCATATCAGGGAAAGCTTTGCCTCGGAGTTCCTCTTCCCCATCCGAAAAGAACTTAATGAAAGGGGATTTAAATATCGCATCCTGGTTCGCAATAAATCTGTTTATTCCATCTGGAATAAAATGAAACGCAAAAACATCCCTTTCGATGAAGTTTATGATGTTTTTGCAATTCGAATAATCCTCGATGTTCCCGTTCAACAAGAAAAAGCGGCGTGTTGGGAGACTTATTCTATCGTTACGTCGCATTATCGTCCTAAACCCGACAGATTACGCGACTGGGTATCCATTCCCCGCGCCAATGGTTATCAAGCCTTGCACACTACCGTTATGAGTCACATTGGAAAATGGGTGGAAGTGCAAATTCGCAGTGAAAGAATGGACGAAATTGCCGAAAAAGGATATGCTGCCCATTGGAAGTACAAAGGTGAATACTACGAAGAGAAAAACGTAGAGAATTGGCTCGACCGGGTTCGCGAAATGCTGCAGAGAGAAGAAGCCGGCGCCCTCGATTTCATTGAAGATTTTCAAAGCTATTTGTTTACATCCGAAATCTTTGTCTTTACGCCCAAAGGCGAAATGCGTATTTTGCCTGCCGGCAGCACCGTTCTTGATTTTGCCTATGCTATTCACAGCGAAGTGGGGCACAGATGCATCGGGGCTAATGTTAACCACAGCCTGAAAAATAAATATTATCAGTTACAAAATGGAGACCAGATAGAGATCTTAACCTCCAAAAAAAGTGAACCCACCGAAGAATGGTTGCAATATGCCAAAACCAGCCGCGCAAGGAGCAAAATAAGGGAATATTTGAGAGAAAAGAAGCAGCAACTTGCAGAAGAAGGCCGTGTCAAAATTACCGAACTGTTCGACAAACTTCATTGGCCTGTAACCGAGGAAAAGATTGAGGAGGTGATGCATAAATTAAACTATACCAGTGAGGAAGAATTTTATGCAGCCATTGCAGAAGGACAAATCAACGAAATAAATCTGAGAAAAGCATACAGTAGTAACTCGCGTAGCTGGCTTTCGATAATTAATCCCTTTCAGCGACACAAAAATCCAACTCCTGGTGATTCACTGGTAGACCAGGTTGCCCGCAAGCTCAAAGAAAACAACCAATTGCAGCTACTCGATAAAAACATTGATCGAATCAAATACAAAGTAGCCGATTGCTGTAAACCCATTCCGGGCGACGACGTTATGGGGTATTACGATGCATTGAACGACCAGATTGTTGTTCACAGGGCCCAATGCCGCGAAGCTCTGCATTTAATGGCAACTTTCGGACATAATATTGTGAAAGTTAAATGGGAAAGAAGCCAGGGAATGCAATTTTTGGCCGGCATTCGAATCCACACTATCGACCGAAAGGGATTGCTGCATGAAATATCGGAAGTCATCACCAATGAAATGGACAGTAACATAAAATCCATTCATTTTGAAACCGACCAGGGAGTATCTGAAGGAATGGTTTTCCTCTACATTAGCAATCTGGAGAAACTAAAAGAATTGATAGCAAAAATCCGTAAAATCGAAGGTGTGCATCAAGTAATGCGCATCGATAATTATATTTCAGGCGAATCGGGGTTTTAAATTATTTGGGTAATTATTTTTATTTGAATTGAATAAAAATTATATCTTTGCAAACAAGGTATGTTATTTCCAAATTTGCCTTTTCCCTTCATGAAAAAAGAAACACCCAAAACTGTCAACAACGAACTGCTGGAAACCGTCAAGCAGATTTTTGCTGAATATCTTCAGCGCAAGGGCCATAGAAAGACCCCGGAGAGATTTACAATACTCAGAGAGGTTTACCTTACCGAAGGCCATTTCGACATCGAATCTCTCTATTTAAGGATGAAAAAAAACAAATACAGGGTTTCGAGGGCAACACTCTACAACACCATGGAACTTCTTATTGACTGTCAATTGGTTACGCGCCATCAGTTTGGAGGAGCCTCGGCACAGTACGAAAAGTCCTTTAAATTTCAACAACACGACCATGTCATCTGTTACGATGAAAATGGAGAAATGAAAGAAATTCTGGAATTCTGTGATCCCCGGATCATGGAAATACAAAGGGATATAGAAAAACAGCTGGGTGTTATCATCGAAGGGCATTCATTGGTTTTCTTCGGTAAAAAACAAGTTAAAAGCTAAGCCTTCGCCAATTATTTTTAGTATTTTTGCACTCAGAATCATCCAACAGTACACCACACACATTGGGGAAAACTGTTGGTCTTTTTTTGTGCCTATGACTGGCACAAGGGGATTCAACACTGTTCTTTCGTTCATCCAAATCTGCCTCGTTTTTTCCAATATTGGCATTTGAAGGCAGAAAAGAATCAATTAAATAATGCTTATGAAAGTAGATGTTTTGCTAGGCCTCCAGTGGGGCGATGAGGGAAAGGGAAAGATTGTGGATGTTCTTTCTCCGCATTACGATATGATCTGCCGATTTCAGGGAGGCCCCAATGCAGGCCATACTATTGAATGCAAGGGGCAGAAGTTCATTTTGCACACTATTCCTTCAGGCATACTAAATCCCAACACCCTAAACATTATTGGGAACGGAGTAATTATTGACCCCTTCATACTTCAAAAAGAAATAAATATGCTGGCCGAAAAAGCCGGAATAGATGTGGTGGCCAATCTTTTGATCTCCAGACGCAGCCACTTGATTTTGCCTACACATCGTTTAATGGATGCCGTTCAGGAAGCCAGCAAGGGTGCTGGTAAAATTGGGTCTACTCTTAAGGGCATTGGCCCTGCCTATACCGACCGTACAGCAAGGCATGGCATACGCTCTGGGGATGTTTTTACGGATAACTTCAAGGCAAAATATGAAGAATTGCGCAATAGACATTTGCAAATTATCAATACGTACAATGTTGATATAAAAAATATTACGATTGACGGTTTTGATTTTGAAGCATACGAACAGCAATGGTTTTCTTCGCTCGAAATTTTCAGAAAGTTAAAGCAAATTGATGCTGAATTCTTTATTCAAGAACAATTAAAGGCAAACAAACGTATCCTGGCAGAAGGTGCTCAAGGCACATTACTTGACGTGGATTTTGGAGCTTATCCTTTTGTCACTTCCAGTAATACAATTGCTGCAGGAGTCTGTACCGGGCTTGGCATTCCCCCCTCATCTGTCGGCGAGGTATATGGTATTGCCAAAGCATATTGCACTCGCGTGGGCAATGGCCCCTTCCCTACCGAACTTCTTGATGAAACCGGCGACAAACTGCGAAAAAACGGACACGAATTTGGGAGCACAACCGGCAGGCCACGCAGATGCGGCTGGCTCGACTTGCCTGCCCTGCGGTATGCGATTATGCTCAATGGAGTAACCCGGCTGATTATAACTAAAACCGACGTATTAAATGATTTTGAAACCATACAGGTTTGTCACGCTTATGAATGGGGCAGTGAAATCGTAAATTATTTACCCTACGATTACAATAATGTGAAACCACTTTATCGCCCACATCCGGGATGGAATTGCAGCCTTGATGAAATTCGACATGTAGATAATTTTCCCGTAGCTCTCTCGGATTACATACGTATGATTGAAAATGAAACCGGTGTACCCGTTGATATGGTATCCACTGGCCCTGACCGTAACCAGATTATTAATCTACGGGCTTAAAGTCATAATTTGTAAAAGCAAAAGAGGATGACGGAATAACCGATCATCCTCTTCTTTTTTAGTATCCAACCTTTAAAACGTTAGTTTACTTTTTAACTTCTACTATTTCGTAACCTTCGATGATATCACCCGGAATGATGTCGTTAAAACCATTTACTGTAAGACCGCAATCCTGGCCGGCTTTAACCTCTTTTACATCATCCTTGAAGCGTTTGAGGGAAGCCAGGCTACCTGTATGAATCACTATACCGTCGCGAATTACGCGTATTTTGGTTTGTCGGGTCAGTGTTCCATCCAGCAACATACAACCCGCAACAGTTCCCACTTTACTAATGTGGAAGACCTCCCTAACCTCAGCATTGCATACAATTTTTTCTTCGGTCTTGGGAGTCATCATACCTTCGATAGCCGACTTAATTTCCTCAATAGCCTGATAGATAATGGAATAGATTCGAATATCTATTTGTTCTTGACGGGCAAGGTCTTTAGCCTTTTCTGAGGGACGAACATTAAATCCGACGATAATGGCATTAGACGCCGAGGCGAGCATAACATCGGTTTCGGTAATCTGTCCCACTGATTTGTGAATTATATTCACTTGAACCTCTTCTGTAGAAAGCTTGAGCAAGGAATCGGTGAGAGCTTCTACTGAGCCATCTACATCACCTTTAACAATAATGTTAAGTTCTTTGAAATCACCGATAGCAATCCGACGGCCGATCTCCTCAAGTGTGATATGTTTTTGAGTTCGCAGGCCAATTTCGCGCTGGAGTTGCTGACGTTTGTTAGCAATATTCCGTGCTTCTTTTTCGTCGGCATAGACCATGAATTTTTCCCCTGCCTGCGGAGCTCCGGTGAGCCCAAGAACCAGAATGGGTGTGGATGGACCGGCTTCTTTAACCAGTTGGTTTCGTTCATTATACATTGCCTTAACCTTACCAAAAACAGGTCCGGCAACAATTACATCGCCTTGCCGTAAAGTACCATTTTGAACAAGCAATTTGGCAACATATCCCCTCCCCTTGTCGAGCGAACTTTCGATGACCGTACCTATTGCCGGTCGTTTAGGATTGGCTTTCAATTCCATAAGCTCGGCTTCGAGCAATACCTTTTCCAGCAACAGGTCGACACCCTGGCCAGTTTTGGCCGAAATCTCCTGAACCTGATACTTACCCCCCCAGTCTTCAACCAGAAGATTCATGTTGGCAAGTTCTTCCCTTACTCGGGTCGGGTTGGCTGTAGGTTTGTCAACCTTGTTGATGGCAAAGACCATGGGTACACCCGCTGCTATTGCATGATTGATAGCTTCCTTGGTAGTGGGCATCACGCCATCGTCGGCAGCAATGATGATGATGGCAATATCGGTAACCTTTGCACCGCGGGCACGCATGGCCGTAAAAGCCTCATGGCCGGGGGTGTCGAGGAAAGTAATTTTCTTCCCATTTGGCAATGTAACTTCATAAGCACCAATATGCTGCGTAATACCACCGGCTTCCCCGGCTACTACATTGGTGTTTCGGATATAGTCGAGCAATTTGGTCTTACCGTGGTCCACATGCCCCATGACGGTAACGATGGGCGAACGCGGGACCAAGTTTTCCGGGTTGTCTTCAAATTCCACTTCTTCCTCGAGCTCATCTTCTGAAAAATCAACATCAAAGCCAAATTCCGAGGCTATCACCTGGATAGTTTCGGCATCGAGACGTTGATTGATAGATACAACCCTGCCTAAGTCCATGCACAGTTTAATAACTTCTGTGACAGGGACATTCATCAGACTGGCTAATTCATTGGCAGTGAGAAATTCGGTAACCTTTAGGGTATGTGCGCTTTCCTCCTGCTCCATTTGTTTGCGAGCTTCACGCTCTTTAATAAGTTCCTTCTTAAGTTTACGAGCCTTTGAAACCTTTGAAGGCTTTTGCTGCGTAAGCATCGCCAGAGTTTCCTTTATCTGCTTCTGGATTTCTTCGTGGTCGATTTCAGGTTTCACTTCTTCGCGCTGTCCTTTACGCTCATGAGCCTTCTTTTTCTTCTCTGCTCGCGTTACCACAGTAAATTTCGATGTCTTTTCAGTCTTAGCTTCAGCCGGTTGCTCTGCAGCAGGCTTTTCTTCAGAGATACGTTTACGCTTACGTTTCTTGTCTTTGGAAGGAGATGGACCTTGCGAGGAGGCCACGGGTTTCTTTTTATCCGGCTTAGGAGGTGCCGGAGGATTCAATTTGTCAAGATCTATTTTACCCAATACTTTGGGACCCTCAAGCTTCTCTACATTAACTGATATGAAATTGCTTTCTTTTTCTTCTTTATCTTCTTTGTCCTCTTCTGCCTCCTCCTCAACTCCTGCAAAAGATTCGGATTCAGGTTCAGTATTCACAACCTCAATATTTTGTTCCTCAACAGAAATAACAGTCTCCGATTCAGCGATATCGTCCGTAACTGCCGCCATTTCTTCGGTGGCTTGCGTTTCTACAATAACAGGTAATTTTTCATCAATGATCGTCTCTGTTAATTTTTCATCGATTTCTATGAATTCTTCAACAGGAGTCTGTTCAGGCTGAACAAGTGGTTCCGGAGCAACAGGTTCAGCAGGCGAGGGTGGAATAACAGACTCAGCAGTACTGGGCTCTTTTTCTGCAACAGAAGGTTCAACGGCTTCCACAGATGGCGTTTCATCAGCAGGAGCGGCTTCTTTATTCGAGGTTTTGGGCTGGCCCGGAATGGTATCCAATTTACCCAAAATTTTGGGGCCTTCAATTTTAGGCCTTGATTCTTTGGGCGCTTCTTCTTTTTTCAAAACTGAAGCAGGAGCAAGGGTGGTGTCAATGATCAAAATCTCTTCCTTGCCAGGCTCTTCAGGCTTTTCAACCTCATGCTCAGGTTCAGACACTGGTTTCTTTTCCGGTCCAGTGCTTTTCTTACCTGGCAAATTTACTTTTTCAACAACCTCTTTTGTCTTGCGGTCTTTTTCGTAAATCTTTAAAATAATATCCTGAATTTCAGGAGATATCTTGGCATTAGGATTTTTATCGACCTTGTATCCTTTTTTTTCAAGGTCTTCAATAATCCTTTGCCAACTAACGTTGATCTCTGCAGCAATTTTGGCCAGTCGCTTAGGTGTTTTTTCTTCTGACATATATCTTTTTTACGGACGTCCTGATTTTTTGCAAATTTAGGAGAATAGGCGGTATTTCAGGGGATAAGCTCAAATATGTTTATTTATCAAGCATTCCGCATGAAATAATCCGATCCAGTTTTTATTCAAATTCTGCCTGGAGTATCCTCCTGATTTCGTTGATGGTTTCTTCTTCCAGATCTGTACGTTTGACCAGTTCCTGAACACTGAGGTTCAGTACACTACGGGCTGTATCCAGACCCACAGACTTGAGAATATCAATAATCCACTGGTCGATTTCGTCAGAAAATTCCTGAAGATCAACATCGTCGAGGTATTCTTCGTCGCTATCGCGGTAAACATCGATTTCAAAGCCGGTGAGCATTCCTGCAAGTTTGATGTTGTGCCCACCTTTCCCGATAGCAAGAGCAACCTGATCGGGCTTCATATAAACTTCGGCACGCTTGTGGGTTTCGTCAATTTTAATATCGCTTACCTTAGCCGGATTGAGTGCGCGTTTAATAAACAACTCTGGATTGTTTGACCAGGGAATTACGTCGATATTCTCATTGCGAAGCTCCCTAACAATACTGTGAATCCTCGACCCCTTCATTCCTACGCAAGCTCCTACCGGGTCAATCCGATCATCGTATGATTCCACAGCAACTTTTGCCCTTTCACCCGGAACCCGGACAATCTTGCGTATGGTGATAAGTCCGTCATAGATTTCGGGAACTTCAAGTTCGAGCAGCCTTTCCAGAAATTCAGGAGCAGTGCGGGAGAGTATGATTTCCGGTTTATTATTCACCATATTCACGCGCAATATGACAGCTCTTACCGAATCGCCTTTTCGGTAATGATCAGACGGAATCATTTCACCTTTGGGCATGATAAGCTCAATATTTTCATCGTCGAGCACAAGAATTTCCTTTTTAAAGACCTGATGAACCTCACCCGTCACCAGTTCTCCTACTCTGTCTTTATACTTCCTATAAATACTATCTTTTTCGTATTCCTGAACCTTACTGTTCAGATTTTGCCTGATAGTAAGAATTTCTCTCCGGCCAAAATCGGATAATTTAATTTCCTCCGAAAGCTGCTCACCAATTTCAAAATCCGGCTCAATGCGCAGAGCTTCGGAGTATGCAATTTCCTTATTGGGATCTTCCACCTGTCCGTCCTCTACAATGGTTCGCCAGCGGAAAATTTCTACGTCGCCCTTATCGGGGTTAACAATGACATCGAAATTCTCATCACTACCATATTTTTTAATAATGGCATGCCTGAATACGTCTATCAGGATGCGCATTAAAACTTCACGGTCAATGTTTTTGAATTCCTTGAATTCGGCAAAGGCTGCAATCAGATTAATGTTGTCGGAGTTGCTGCTCATGGTATTTGCTATATTTAGTTTGATTATTCAGTTATTTAAACGACAACTCTATACGAGCTTCGAGAATCTCCTCATAGGGTATCGCCTTTTCAACAAGCACACGTTTGGGTTTCCCTTGAGGAGTCTTTTGTTTTTCCAAAATTTTAAGAACGATTTCCTTGTCGTTTACTGCGACAAGTTCTCCACGAAATTCATTATTGTCTTTGTGTTTTACATGCAGTGTTCTGCCTATATGTTTGGGATATTGCCTCTTAAATTTCAGCGGTGAATCAGCTCCTGCTGAAGAAACCTCCAGCGAGTAGTCTTCTATGTTGCGATCGAGCTTCGATTCTATATGTCTGCTCAAATTTACACAGTCGTCGATACTAACGCCCTGATCTCCATCAATAAAAACCATGATTCGGTTTCCGGTTTTTACTTTTAATTCAACCAGAAAGAAGGGAGTTCCTTCCAGATAGGTATCAATAATTTCGAGCAGTTTAAAATTGTCTATCACTTTGTATCTATTTGATATTCACATAACAAAACAGGGGAATCAATTCCCCTGCAATGGTTCTGCCTCGGGCAGATTTTGGACATGCAAAATTACACTATTTTATTAACTTTCAACACCTTTTTATCCTAATTTTTTTAACTTTATTTATATCATTAATTATCAATACATTATATTTATATTCTTAAAAATAATATGCATCAAAACATCAGTCTGGGTTCAGAGAAGCGAAGGTTTGGCGGTTATATTTTATGTTTGCACCAGCAAAATCAATTTTAAAAACATGGCAAAAATACTGGTGGTTGACGACGAAAGAGCCATACGCAATACATTAAAAGACATTTTGACCTACGAGAAATACGAGGTGGATGAAGCAGCCAATGCTCCCGAAGCCCTTGAAAAAATACAGGCCTCGATGTACGATGTGATTTTATGCGATATAAAAATGCCCGGAATGGATGGGATGGAGCTGCTTGATAAAATAAAAGAGCAGAGCGATGCTCAGGTAATTATGATTTCCGGACATGGGAATATTGATACGGCAGTGGAAGCCATACGTAAAGGTGCTTACGATTATATCTCAAAACCCCTCGACCTCAACCGTTTGCTTGTAACCTTGCGCAATGCCCTCGACAGAAGCCGATTGCTGGCCGAAAGCCAGATGTTGCGAAAGAAAGTTTTTAAATACAATGAAATCATTGGCGATTCAAAGGCATTGAAGGAAGTGCTTCAAATGGTAGAAAAGGTTGCGCCGACCAATGCCCGGGTTTTAATTACGGGTGAAAATGGGACAGGTAAAGAACTTATTGCCAGGGCTATTCACGAAAATAGCCCGAGGGCTCATGGTCCTTTTGTTGAGGTGAATTGTGCAGCCATTCCTTCAGAACTTATCGAGAGTCAACTTTTCGGACATGAAAAGGGTTCATTTACTTCTGCCATAAAACAAAGAAAAGGCGACTTTGAACTGGCCAGCGGGGGCACTCTATTTCTGGATGAAATAGGTGACATGAGTCTGTCGGCTCAGGCAAAAGTACTCAGGGCTTTACAGGAGAATAAGATTACCCGCGTGGGTGGAGAAAAAGAAATTCCTGTTGACGTAAGGGTTATAGCTGCTACCAACAAAGATTTAAAATCCGAAATTGAAAAGGGCAATTTTAGGGAAGACCTCTTCCATCGCATCGGCGTCATCATCATCAGAGTTCCGTCACTATCCGAACGTAAGGAAGATATCCCCCTTCTGGCCAATCATTTTATGGGTCTTATATCTGCAGAAATGGGTAAATCTCCTTTGCCCTTCCTGCCTGAAGCGTTAGATGCACTTATGCAATTGAAATGGACGGGCAATGTGAGAGAACTTCGAAATATGGTAGAGAGGCTGGCCATTCTCTGCGACAATCCCATTACAGCCGAAGACATCAGAAAATACGCAAACTAGTTTCCATTGGCCTTATCGGGTAGCATGGGAACAAAAACAAAAGCCCCATGTTGCTCGGTTAATATACTGCCATCCTCTTTTTTAACTACCAGGGTCATGGTTTGTAGCCCGGGTTTCCCTAAAGGCAAAACCATTTTGCCTCCCGGTTTCAGTTGTTCAAGCAAGGCAGTGGGAATTTCCGGAGCAGCGGCTGTTATAAGAATTCGGTCGAAAGGAGCATATGCCGGAAGTCCTTGATATCCATCACCATAGAAAATTTTAATCCCACGAAAACCCGCCTTTTGAAGAAAATCTTTGGTACGGTCGTAAAGTTTTTTTTGACGCTCAATTGAAAAAACTCTGGCACCAAGCTTTGATAAAATACAAGCCTGGTATCCGCTGCCTGTGCCAATCTCGAGAACTTTTTGAAAAGGTTTTACGTCAAGCAGTTCAGTTTGAAAAGCGACGGTGTAGGGTTGAGAAATGGTCTGATCGCAACCGATGGGAAAGGGCTTGTCTTGATAGGCAAATTCGAGGAAAGCAGGATCGAGAAACCAGTGCCGGGGAACTTCGTCGATGGCTTTTAAAACCGCCTCTGACCGGATGCCTTTGCTCCGAATTTCCTCTACCAATTTGCGTCTCAAACCTTTATGCCTGTAATTATCTTCAAAATTGCTGATGACCATTAGCGTGGTTTTGCGTTTGCGAATTTACCACAATGCAAACGACCCTTGCAAATAGGGTTTGCCCCGTTGGCTAAATTTGGATAGGTTTGCACCGGTGATTTGAATACCAAAGGAAGATGGAACAAAAATTGAAAATCGGGGTTTTAGGAGCAGGACATTTAGGAAAAATTCATCTCAAATGTATTGCAAACATTTCTGATTATGAATTAATTGGATTTTACGACCCCGACCCAAGTGTTTCGGAGCAGGTGAGCCTCGAATATAAAATAACGGCCTTTCCCAGTGTTGAAGAATTGGTAAATGCTGTGGATGTAGTAGATATTGTAACCCCCACAGTAGAGCACTTTGCGTGCGCTTCACTGGCATTGAGAGAAGCCAGGCATGTTTTCATCGAAAAACCTGTTGTAGCTACTCCCGCTGAAGCGCGCGAATTAATGAAAATAGCTCTTGAAGCGAGGGTTAAGGTTCAGGTAGGCCATGTAGAACGATTTAATCCTGCTTTTCTTGCAGCAAGTCCATATTTGAACAAACCTATGTTTATCGAAGCCCACCGTCTGGCCATTTTCAATCCGCGTGGCACTGATGTTCCTGTGGTTCTCGACCTCATGATTCACGATATTGACATTGTGATGAGTCTGGTCAATTCGAATGTCAAAAGGATTCATGCCAGTGGTGTGGCCGTGGTTAGCGACACCCCCGATATTGCTAACGCACGCATTGAGTTCGAAAATGGCTGCGTGGCAAATTTAACCGCATCGCGTATAAGCCTGAAAAATATGCGTAAAACTCGCTTTTTCCAAAGAGACGCTTATATCGCTGTCGATTTCCTGAATAAAGAAGTGGAAGTGGTAGGTATCACCGAATACGATCCCCAGCAGGCAGGCCCATTCGATATGGTGCTCGACCTGGGGAATGGTAAACCTCCCCGTAAATTCAATTTTAAAAAACCCGAAATTCGGCCGGTGAATGCCATTCAAACAGAGCTCGAAAGCTTTGCGCGCGCTATCCTCACCGACAGCGACCCTCCCGTGACAATAATAGATGGGCTTACAGCCCTACAGGTGGCTTGGCAAATCATGGACAAAATCGCTTTTTAATATGGATTGCTTTTTCACATTTTCTTTTCAACAATTTATTAAAATTATATACTAAACGGCTCAAATAAACGTTTGCCAACCAAAACCAGCACTAAAGCGGCTTTGCATGAAATTTAAAACTCTACTTTCCTTACTACTCATTTTTCTCTTCTTTTTACATTTGGCCTCATGCGATAAATTTGAAGGTGAACAAACCATACCTGCCTACTTACGTATTGATAGCATTGCACTTAAAACCATGAGCCCTGCACAGGGATCAGCAAACAGTCGCATTACAGATGCCTGGGTTTACATCGACGAACAATTGATTGGGGCCTTTGAATTACCTGCCACCATTCCTATCCTGAGTCAAGGCAGCTGCCGGCTAAAAATAAAGCCAGGAATACGACTTGACGGTATGGTTCAGCTCAGGTCTTATTATCCCATGTACACCGATATTGAACGTAATATTACCCTCACTCCTGATGAAATCACCTTAGTGAAAGGCCAGGAAATCAACGGAAAACAGACGCTCTTTACTACCTACAACGAAAAGGTGCAGTTTGTTTGGGCCGAAAATTTCGAGGATTCCAACCTGGCACTTGATACAGTAAGCCAAAGCGAAACCGATTTCCAGCTCACGACAGAAGTAAGCGAGACATTCGAAGGCCAACACAGTGGGAAAATCATTCTTACCAAAGACAAGGATATGTTTGAAAGCTGGAGCTCCGAATCGCTGAGCCTACCTCGCAATGGATACCCTGTTTTTTTGGAAATGAATTACCGCTGCACCAATACCTTTACGGTGGGTATCGTTGCAATCGGAGCCGACGACCTTATTCAGTCGCCTATCTTAAACCTATCGCCTACCGACAAATGGAACAAAATTTACATCAATCTTACGCCAAACGTTAGCAGCACAACAACCGGATTAAAATTCCAGATTTTTCTGGGGGCCTTGCTCGATGAAAATCTTGAACAGGGCACCATCTGGATAGATAATCTGAAACTTGTTTATCTTGATAAAAGCTCAGGTAAATGAATAAAAATTTACAAATTGCCAAATATATAACTGCCGACTATATAACAGCCGCAATTGCCTGGGCTCTGTTTTTCCTGTACCGCAAATATTACGTTGACCCCTGGTTTGTTGAAAAAGCCTCGGCAATACTACGAGATCGCAACTTTTATTACGGAGTATTTGGACTGCCGGTTCTGTGGATAGGTCTTTACGCCATTTCAGGTTATTACAGAAAAATTTATCGAAAGTCACGTTTAAAAGAGCTTGGTCAAACCTTAGCTACCACTGCTATTGGAGTGCTGGTTATATTTTTTACCCTTTTACTTGATGATATCATCAGATCATACAAGTCCTATTATCAGTCGTTTCTGGTACTTTTCAGTCTTCATTTTTCGCTGACCTACCTTGCCCGCTTCATCATAACAACAATAACCAACAGCAAAATACATCGAAGGATAATTGGTTTTAACACCGTCTTGGTCGGGTGCAACGGAAATGCCTTTAGGGTTTATCAGGACATAGAAAATCAACCCCTTTCGCCCGGTAATAAGTTTGTAGGGTTTGTGGATGCAGGTGTAGTTGAGAAAAACATGCTTGAACCCTATCTTCCCCATCTGGGAAGCTACAAAGAACTGAAACGCATCATTGAAGAATATAAAGTAGAAGAAGTAATCATTGCTTTTGAACGATCGGAATTAAATGCGATAGACCCCATCATGACAGAAATCGAAGACTCTAATGTAGTCATTAAAATCGCCCCTGTTATGCAGGATATATTGTTGGGGACTGTTCGCACAAGTTCTATTTATTCGCCCCTTATTGAAATCTCTACCGACCTGATGCCGGCTTGGCAAAAGGTTATTAAACGCATGATGGATATTGTTATTTCTGCGATAGCCATTGTTATTTTGTCACCCGTTTTCATTTTCACGGCTTTTATGGTTAAGCGCTCATCGCCGGGGCCTATTCTTTTCCGTCAGGAGAGGGTAGGTTTGCATGGGCGTAAGTTTAAAATGATTAAGTTTCGTTCGATGTATGCCGATGCCGAAAAGGCAGGCCCGCAACTTTCTTCCAAAAACGACCCCCGGGTAACTCCCTGGGGCCGCATCATGCGTCAATACCGCCTCGACGAAATCCCTCAGTTTTTTACTGTTCTCAAAGGGGATATGTCGTTAGTCGGTCCGAGGCCCGAAAGGCAATTTTACATCGACCAGATTGTTCAACGTATGCCCCATTTCCGTCTCCTGCAAAAAGTAAAACCCGGCATCACCTCGTGGGGGCAGGTTAAATATGGTTACGCCGAAAATATTGACCAGATGATTGAGCGAGCCAAATTCGACCTACTTTATCTCGAAAACATGTCGATTGCCATGGATATTAAAATCCTGGTTTACACAATCATGATTGTATTGCAGGGACGAGGGAAATAAAATCTCGTCTTCAAAGTAAACCAAAATATCTTCGAATTTTTGAAGCCATGAGTTGTCTGCGTTTTAACAAAAATTCATGGTAGGGTAACGGGCCTGTTTTAATAAAATCAAGTGGGATACAATGCTCTGCCAGGTTCTCCTCTAATTGTCGGAAACTGGTTATTCCTCCATATTTTATGTGTCCGCCATTGCATTGATTCACCAACTCGGTAAAATATTGCCCGGGATCTTTTTTACCAATTGCGATATTTATTTCACTTTGGGCAACAGCAAAATTGGCTATCTGATTAATAAGACCTTTGTCGAATCCCTGATTCTTAAGAAACTCTCTGGGATAAATGTGATGCAAATCGCCTTTAAGCTTAATTAAGTCCGACACAAGGATATCTTTGGAAAGGAAGCCTTTATCGTTAAGCTTTACCTGGGCAGCTAAAAAGGCATGATACAGAGGGTGAGATGTAACTGATGTGTCCATTTCAAGGGGTAAGGAATATTCCCAATAAGCATCACTTAGTTCCGACTTCAAAACGTCTTCCATGTATTGGATGGGATTTGTTTCGGTTAATCGTTTGATATCGAACGAAAACTGTGACTCGGGTGAAGAGGAATACCGGCTCTTAAGAACCGACATTACAAACCACCGTCTGACATAGGTTTCGATTAGGGAGGGATGAACTCCATTTTCCTTAAGAGTCAAATACAAAACGTAAGAGAAGTTGAGGGCATTTTTCGAACGGATCATGAATGGATCAATAAATCCGGCCGAACGGATAATCATAATAAACCTCTTAAAATGGGTTTCATTCATAAAATCAAACACACCCTCCTTCAGGATGGCAAAGGATTCTTCTGCAATATTTTCTTGATACTCTCTGGTTTCAAAATTCCTGCCCGAAAGCAGTGCAACTAATTCTTGTAAAGGTCCTCGCCTGAATTTATAAGTAAAGGCAACCCGTATGATATCCTTATAATCAGGGTCGTATAAATTCTCCCTATCATCTTTCAACCATTGGAGTTTGGGAAAATATTCCGTCTCCATAAAGGCTGCATCGTTTTCCCTAATGATGTCAATAAACTCAGGCTTGACTGCCAGATGAGAAAAATAATCGATAGCTTTTCGTAATAAATTGCCACCATATATTTCATCTACAGCTATTTTCGACATGGCAAAGTCAGCCTGGCTCAGGGTAAGACCGGATGAATTTATACGTATAAAAATTTCAGTAACTTCATCAATATCAAGGTCGGGGTTAAGTTCAATAAGACCAATGGTGATGTTCATAATACTTTTTAGTGCGTCAATGGCATGCAAAATATCCTCCTGGCTTACTTCAGGATTAAGAGCACAGTAATCCCTTATTTTATCGAGGATTTTAAACCCAGGAGAGAAGATTTCGGAAATATCGCTAATCCACTGCGAGTCCTTTTTAATTATTGAGTTTAAAACTTCAAATTTCCTTAGGGTTGGGTTGAAAGCAATGGTAATCCTGCGGCGACGATAATTACTATCAAAAACTTCTTTTCCCAGAATAGCAGTCATCAAGGCAGTTACTCTTTGCTGGCCATCAATTAGAATTCGTTTACCATTTGAAGTAGAGCCATCTTTAAGCCGCACATTGGGATTTTTCCAGGTAATCAGATAACCCACAGGGAAACCATTATACAAGGAGTCGACAAGATCGCGCACCTGGGTTGAACTCCATACAAAGGGTCGCTGAATTTCAGGAATGGCTACCTCATTGCTTTGCACCCACGAAAGTATGGTTTGGACAGGATAATTATTAACCGAAAACCTCTGTATAATCATGGCAATAGTATTTATTGGATTTGTTGCGAAAGCTCACTGGCTGTATATTTTTAAATACTTCTAATAAAAACACTTCACGATGGATTTGAATGGAAACCGAAAATTTCACAAACCCTGGTCTTTTTATACCTCCTCCAAAGCACACCTGGTAATACTATAATCTATTTTATAACAATTATCCCCAAAGGCTTTCTTGTTTGCCTGAACACATTGGCAAACAAGAAAGCTGGAGTTTAATCTTTAACCTTCAAGAAGAAACGATATATCCGTACCTGGATCGAATTCCTGAGGTGAAACGCCAGCTCTGAAAAGCCTCATCGGACGGGCACCACGAAGCTCTATGCCTTTACAGGAAACTTCCAGCAGTGTACCCTCACGCAAGCCAGCAACAGCCAGGTGGGGATTAACAATTAAAAACTCCTCAATACGGGCTTCGCGGGTTTCCCCGCCGTGACCTTCAGGATTCTTGTCTAAATAATGCGGATTGATCTGAAAAGGTATTAACCCCATGCATTCAAAACTGGGTGGCTGGATGATGGGCATATCATTGGTAGTCATCAATGTAGGGCAAGCCACATTGCTACCTGCACTCCATCCCATATAAGGTAATCCCCCTTTCACCCGTTCAGCAATGGCCTGCATCAGACCTTTCTTTTGCATTTGATATACCAGATGAAAAGTATTACCTCCACCTACTGCAATGGCTTGTGCTTCGAACACTGCCTTGAGGGGGTTTTTCTTCCGATGTATGCTTTCAACCTCCAAACCTAATTCTTTGAATACCTCCTTCACACGCATTTCGTATATATCATACGAGGCGTCAAGACTCTCGGAAGCCAATGAAATACCCGCATAAGGGATAAATAACACCTTACGAAAACCATGTTTTTCGGCAAATTCCTTGATATAAGGCCTTGGCCACATCAAGTAAGGTTCCCCGTAATTCGTTGAATTACTAATAAGTAGAAGATTCATAGTTAATTGCTATTGAGAATTGAAAAGATACCTGACCATCAAAGATAAAGAATTTTCTGCTATTCCACCCCTTCCAGCAAAATAGGCCTTTCCTATCAAGCCAGCCTGAAAAGATCCCCAGCTGGTCATTACACCTGCCGAGATACCATGCAAAGTTGCACTCTGTCCCATCACTTGTTTCACCCATGCAAGCATTTCGGGAGTAAGTTCTGGTGCAATGTTATCTGCGTAATCCGGCCATTCGTAATAAAAATTGTAACCTGCCACAATAACATAGGCTCTCCAGGGAATTCTGAAAGAGGCAGTTGTAGTAAAATAATCACGGCGGTTGATAGTGGCCTGAATGGAGGAATAGGGTTCTCCAAGTAGGCTGCTTAAGGTATCGCTCCAGACAATGTAGCCAGACTGGGCAATCCTCAGGTTTAAACGAGAATGAAGAAGAAACCCAAACTCTTTTTTGCTGAACCACGAAATACCAGCTTCGCATCCCAGGCTCCAATAGGCATCATTACCCAAAGGAATTTCAGGGCTGGTTAAAGATATGCGCCCTTCCTGAACAGGAAGCCCGGTCGAAAGTCCGGCAAAAAAAGCTACCCGCCCCCTGTGAATGTCATAACCTACACGCATTCGTATTTCTGATACTCCTCGCTGAAAAAACGTTTTTGTGGGATTATTTGCCAATTTTATCGATGAGATATAATAAGGAATCGTTAAGCCAAGGTTCAGATTGTGGCCTAACCTATAATCGGCCCTTAGCCATAAACCCTGTCGACGATAATCGGAAAAATTTTTAGAGGCTTCATAATTACCTAAACCTTTAAAAGCACGAGAAGCAAATGAATAATATGTGCCCACCAAATACGAGGCCCTGATTGAATCGTTACTGATGCAATGCCCACCTAAAAATGTTCTCTCCAACCCCTCGGGTACTGCCCACTCCTGGGCATTCATTTTCTGAACGCCTCCTCCGATAACCAATAAAAATAAAAGTGTATATAAAAAATAGTATTTCTGTTTCACGATATTGATATCTCCATCAAATATACAAACCCGACAGCAATTTATATTTGAAAACTAGTGCAACATCCGTTGGAAAACGGAAAGACGCTTTGCAATATATACTTCCCTAAAGACCTTATACCATACAACATCAGGTGCTAATTGAGCCAAACGCTGGTAAGCCGCTTCGGTATTTCTTATATGAATATCTTTGGATGCTATAGCCCTGGCCGTTAACATCTGCCAATTTTCGAGCCATTCCCCGGGAATTCCCTCACTTCTCAGTTTTTCCATAAATAAAAGCACGTACTCAGGTTTTCCTTTTTCTATCAGAGGGCCAAAATAATAATCGAAGACCCAGGAACGGGGTTTCAGTTTTAGTAACCACAATGTGTCGGGTTGTGTAAAATGCTGTGAAAGAGTGGAATCGGTTTGAAACCAAGTAAAAAGTCGTTGGCGTACAAATTCCATCGAATCTGCCTGCTGTAGAGCATAAAAGAATTCCAAGCGCTGCAGATATTTATCGTACCGGATGGCAGACGCATACTTTCCGACAAGAGATTCCAGATTATAAGAATCGCACCCGCAGCAACACCATTGCAAGGCTGTGTCGGCATAAGCTTTACCTAAAGCAAATGAGCCGGCTTCGAAAGAACTTACAGTCTTGTAATAGTATCTGTCATACAGAAAGGAAGCATAGATGACAGTTTGGCGATTCATTCGTTGCTGCATGGTTTCAAGCATTTGATTTACATCTTCACAGTCGGCAATGTAGAAGCGCACTGAAATACTATCAGCCATTGCAAACGAACTTCTGGCCTCGGTAAACTTAAAATCCCACAGATAACTGCCTGTTTCTTTCAGGGTAGCATCGAAAAACAAACGACCGACTTCCCGTATAAGATTACAAAACTCGGGTTCATCTGTCAGGTGTAAATTTTCAACCTCATGGCGCTTTTGATCAGCAAGGGCATAGAGGCTGTCAGAAACATTCTGAGCCAGCAACGTTTTAAGTTCTAGTAAATCAACAAAAAGTCGAGCAATCCGGTACTTTCTGGCGACTGAATCATCCTCGCGGGTGAATTGCAGCCAGGCCGACCATGTTTTTCTTACCTGGTTCCACTTTTCAAAAAATTCTGCAGCAGAAGCATAATCCTTTATCTTATAAGCATCCAGGGCTTTTTCGAGCAATTGTCCGTAACTTTTTTGTGCAAGCTCCGATCGCATGCGGTCAAGTTCAGGGAATCGGAGGTAAACCGTAATACGCCGGGCATAATCATAGGCTTTTAAAAGATAGGGAAAGGCTTCTTCATAAAGCCCCTGTTCGTGTAGTTGAATGATTTTATCCAAACAAGCATCTGCAAAACGTCCATAAACCTCCGCATCGGACAGGCCTCCCGGCATATAAGCACGGTTATGAGCCCTGAAATCAATGGCTTTTTGCAAGTATTCATCACCCATGCGAAGATTGCCATTTTTAACGGCATCGGTTGCTACATCAAGATAAACACGATAAAGTCCAAGCATAGGCTCCTGAAGATGATGCTCCATAAGGTCGGCTTCATCGTCGTTTCCTATCATTTTTAAAATATCCCGTGCATTCGCCGCCAAAATAAAAGCCTGGTCGAATCGCCCCGATGATTGCATCTCCGTGCTTGAGTTTAACAATGCTTCCGACAATTTTTTTGCGTAAAGTTCCTGCCATTGGGATGGAAGGCCCGGCAACCATAGACTTACCTTATCAAATAAACTGTATCTCTCACTGTTTTTTATCCTGGCCAGTTTACGAAAGACGTGATTGTAGAGAGGATTGAGAAACCCTTCACTTTTAATCCAATTTGACAGGAAGGTCTCGGATAATGATCCAGCCTTGAAAGCATCTTCAGCTGTGAAGTTTCGCAGTCTGCTCAAAAAAAGACTTCTCCGATAAACCTCTCCATTCATTTTAAGTAAATTTTCCTTTACACGATCAGGGTCTGTTTTATCCAGAGGCAAAGCCAGACTATCAACAAGTTGCGAAAGAATCGTGGAAACACGCTCCAACTCAACGGCCGATGCAATAAGGCACCCCACACAGGTCGTATCGCGGTAGTCGAAGCTTTGAGCAATATTCCAGGCCGATTGCAATGCCAGGTCCACAGCTTTGTAGGTGCGTATATCATACATGGCGGCCTTAAGAATTTCTGTCTGAGCTTCAGTAAATATCGGTTCGGATAAATAGAACAATAGCGTATCGGAGCAGGAATGTGTTTGCAACTTCAAAACCGCAGGTTCTTCTTTAGGCCAGGGCAGGGTTTCATCATACAATACCTTTCCAAATTCTTTAACTTCAATCTTCAGGCGAAAACCTATAGGGATAAGTACATGATCAAGAGGGTAACCCAGATAAGTCGCAGGACCTGAAATCCCTTTATAACTAAATGCAACCTGCATTTCCCCGCTTTGAGGCTGACAAAATGTAGTTCGCTCAAAAGCATATCCTAATCTGAATTTCCTCAGCAAATAACCATTCTCCCGAGCCAACTCGCCTACTATGCGATTGCCGGGAAGCCCGGAAGCACTTTTTCCGGCAACATACTTCAACCACAGTGTATCTGTTGTGTCGGCAGATACCGAATATGAAAAGCAAAGCCAAATTAATAATAAGACAAAGAGCTTCCTCATGGTTTGTATTTAAACGAAATCATTCGGGAGGAAGTATTGCCAACCCCGTCAGTTACTTTGATTATTAGTTCATTGTTACCCTCTTGAATCCACTCATCCGGATTGTAAATCAAGAGGTTATTCTTAGCATCGTATTCCATTAAAATCCAGCTGCCGTTAAGTGTGGCCTCATAAGAAGCTATTCCGCTCAAATCGTCTGAAATTTTGATCTTGAGAGGTTGGTTCCCCCTATGAGGCTTGTTGGCCAATAAATTTAACGGACGGATAAGGGGTGAGACCGTATCCGCCAATACTGAATAAGTTCCAAAGCGTTGAATGTTTATGGTCAGTCGGTCGTGCTCCCATTTACCTCCGGCGGCGATAGGCTTGCCCTGCTCACTCACCCTAACAATCAGGGCTTTGTTCTTCAAACGAGAAGGAAGGCGTTCAGGGAATATTGAAATTTTACAGGGCTTATGAATGGGAGTAATGGGATAATGCACTTTGTGAAAATCGGTATAGTAAGCCAGTGGCGAAGGAATTCTACGATAACGAAAATTCACGGTATCATAAAAAGCTCCGGCTGGGGCTTCAAAGCTGAATCCCGTGGTATCAAAACGCGAGGGTTCATTACATTTGAACTGTGTATAGGGCGAATTAATCTTGCTGACAGGTGCATATACAGGGAGTAGCCCTTTAACCCAAAATCTGAGCACCGATTCATTTCCATAATAATCTTTTACCGAAAACTTAATACTAAATACTTTTCCAGGCTCGAAGGCATATATCCCCCTATTTTTCACAGAGCCGTATATATCGAGCTCGTTGCATGGAGCTATCCGTGTTTGCATAACCCATCTTCCGGTGAAGTACCATTCCGAATAATCACACAGGGCATTGATGTAACGCGATTTATCAAAAGATAACCGATCAAAGCCAAACGAAAACACCTCAATAGAATCAATAAATAATTGAACCGATTTGACTCCGTTTTTATTGGGCTCATCCACCAGCAGATCGTGGGCTGAAATACCAAACCATGCACTGCCTGAAATGTATAGTGTATCCTTGTCTCTAAGTCGGTATCTCGGCCCCCACCCGGCCAGATAGTAAATTTTTGGTGCAAGAGAATTATCCACCAAAGACCCGTCATTATTGGGATAAACCTTAATAAAATTGAGGGTGGGACGCACCCAGTCTTTAACTGGAAACCCAAAAGCTAAGGGATCGAGTGTTTGCTGGGTACGGCTATCACGTATTTCGAAGTGAAGATGCGGGCCTCCCGATGAACCCGAATTTCCTGAAAAGGCTATCGTATCCCCTTTCTTCACCTGAAGTTCACCCGGTTTAAGTGCGATATCCATTCGGTAAGAACGCAATTCGTAATGCTTCTTGATAATGTATGACTGAATCTGCCCATTCATTCGTTGCAAATGAGCGTAAACACTGGTATATCCTCCCGGATGATCGATATATAGTGCCTTTCCATAGCCTGTAGGTGAAATTGCAATGCGAGACACGTATCCATCGGCTATCGCAATCACAGGCCAACCTTCTTCCTGATTGGTTTTAATGTCGATTCCTGCATGAAAATGATCGGGGCGGAGTTCTCCAAAAGTCCCCGAGAGTCGCAATGGCCTCGTCAAAGGACTGATAAACTGAACATTCTGGGCAAACATAACCATACCCAGCCCCCAAAATACCAATACGAAAATGTTTTTCTTTTGAAATATCACTTCTATAACAACTTTTTTAATTCTAATAAGCTATAAATCACTTTATGAGCCTTTGAAAAATCACCATCTTCAAAATCAGAGCCAATTCCTTTCTCTCGAAAGAGGACGGTAAACAAGCCAGCCTGAAACGCTCCGCAAATATCTTTCTCGTAGTCATTCCCAATCATAAGGCTGTGTTGAGGTTCAACATTCATTTCGGCACAAATGTTTAGGAAAAACCGGGGATCTGGTTTGGCTACTCCCAGGTCTTTCGAGGAGAAAAACCCGGAAAAATAATGCTCAATATTCACCCTTCTGAGTGCCTTGCGCATGGCTTCAGTATCGCTTACGCCAGCGTTGGTGGCCACACAAAGGGTATAGCGACCATGCAAATATGCAAGCAATTCCGGAACACCCTCAATACACTCAACATGATCCCATACGTACATAGGGCCGGCCTTTCCCGGATAATCGCGCATCAGCGTGTCTCCCCAATCAAAAATAATAAGGCGTATAATATCTTTCAAATCATTCATTATCAATTAAATTATTCAATTCGGCAAGGTGAGCGCCATTCACAAAAAAACCCGGGATGGGGCCCGGGTTTTTACCTCCAATTTCTAAATTACCAGCCCGCCTTCCGGCTTGCAAATTTAATCAATTGTAGGCAGGCAGGAAGGAGTAATTTTTTGAATAGTACATCATTTGCTCAACATAGTCTTCCGGATAACTTACCAGAATATCAATCAGTTTTCCATCTTTATAAACGGGCTCAAACACAGGATTCATAAAACCGCCGTAAGGAGCCAGATTAAGCTTGGAGTAGCGGTCGAGGACTTCACGGTGTAATTCGGGATCTACCTTAACCCCATAATTTTCAACCAATTGACGGGCAGCTTCATAATCGCCCGTGGATTTGATACGCTGAATCTCAGCCAACAATTCACCAAATAACTCGCGAAGGCGGTTGTAATTGTTTACAACGAAGAAGGTTTTTCCGTCTTTCACTTTTTTCTCAATCACATTGTCTTTCATTCCTTTTTCATAACACCAACGGGCAATGAGCTGACGGTTGCGCATATGGGCCTGTTCAATGTTTTTACCTGGTTCTATGCGCGTGAGTTGGGTCATCAAGCCATTGCGAATGTAGGCGCTATATTCGGCTTTGGCCACGTCTGCCGACTCAATAAGCCCCAGTTCTATCATTTTCGGATCCATCAGAAAATACAGGGCAAAAAGGTCTGCTCGGGCCTCTTCGATGGGCGAATGATAATTACGTAAAGCTTCGCTGCTAACTCCCGGGAGCAATTGTCCCGAGCCGTGGCCCAGGCATTCATGCAGGTCGGTATGCAAATTGTCGGCTATCGGGCCATATTTCTTGGCCATTTCTACCTCTTCGGGTGAATAGCAAAACTCTTCCAAAAATCCACTGCCCAGAGAAGCCTGATTGTAGGCATAGGTTATGTTCTCCATGGTAACCGACTTCGACCCATGCTCCTTGCGTATCCAATCGGCATTTGGAAGATTAATGCCAATAGGGGTGCTTGGATAACAGTCTCCGCCCAATTGAGCAACAGTAATTACTTTGGCGCTTACCCCCTTCACTTCTTTTTTCTTGAAGCGCGCATCAATGGGGCTGTGGTCTTCAAACCATTGCGCATTTGCGCTGATGATTTTTGTTCGGCGTGTAGCTTCTTCGTTCCTAAAATCCACCACCGACTCCCAGGTAGCCTTACGCCCCAGTGGATCTCCGTAAACTTCAATAAAGCCGTTCACATAATCCACAAATGAGGTATCTTCAACCCAAAGAACATTGTAATCATCCCAGGTCTTCAGGTCTCCGGTTTTATAATATTCAATCAATTTTTCCAAACCCTGACGCTGTCTTTCGTTTTCAGCAACTTCTTTGGCTTTCTCAAGCCAGTAAACTACCTTCTCGAGTGCCTGCCCGTAAAGGCCTCCTACTACCCAGGGTATCTCCACAATTTTTCCATCTTTTTTAATAACACGGGTATTTAATCCAAGGGATAAAGGCCTTTCCGGATTGGGTTGAGAAATGCCGGTATAATATTTTTCAACTTCTTCGGCTGTCACACCATCGTAAAAGTGGCAAGCGGAAGCTGCAATAAGATCGTTGTTGGGATCGAGATTTACGCGTTTGGGAGCAATCTCTGGGTTAAACATGATATCGGTAATCCAGGGGATAAAGCCCTCCTTATTCATATTTTCGGGAAGGGGAAGAAGTTTATCATCCAACTGTGTCACAGCATCTTTAAACCATTCACGGCTAAATCCAGGGAAGAATTTGTCGGTTGAATAATGATGGTGAATACCATTTGAAAACCAGACTCTTTTTAGATATATCATAAATTCTTCCCAATCTTTACCCTCACGACTGCCTTTATAATTTTCGTAAAGGGCTTCAAGGGTACGTCGAACGGCCAGATTGTATTTATAATTCTGGTCGAAAACAATATCTCGTCCGCACAGAGCAGCCTGACTCAGGTAATATACCAATTTTTTTTGTTGAAGACTCAATGAATCCCAGCCAGGTACCTGATATCTTAATACTTTAAGGTCGGCAAAGCGATCTACCTGCCACTTAAATTCACTTTTCTCCTTTTTCTCTTCTCCTGACTTACAAGCACTTAATACTGCTATTGCCATCATTCCAATTAAATATTTAGTTTTCATAGAAATAGATTTATATAACAAAATGACATTTTAGTTTATTCAAAATCCTCAGCCCTTTTGATGATACCCTTTCTTCCAAGGGGAACAACCGGGCAGGCATCGATGGTAAAAGTGAATTCTAACACGTCGTCGAGACCAAGCCGACGA